>OKFV01000141.1_pt1 | contig 17526 bp, 12 predicted proteins | sample 1612591 | NCBI WGS metagenome assembly OKFV01 (sample SAMN04436806, study PRJEB24849) | human gut metagenome | biome: human gut; feature: NICU; material: stool | host: Homo sapiens | place: USA: Saint Louis, MO | collected 2011-05-19 | reverse complement strand
GCCGTCCTGCTGCAATGCGGCGATAGTTTGCGCCATTTTGCCTTCGTCCCAGCACTTAAAGAACCAGCGTGAAGTGGGTTGAATAACGATATAGCGTTCCCCCACGCCCTTTTGTGTCAGCTTGTGATGAGCATGGTGCCAGTCATCCGCGCTGTAAGCCATGGTGACGGCGGGTCTGGCGGCAACGGGTAATGGTTTCAGTATGGACAGGTTTTGTTCAACGGTGTGCAGGTTCTGATGGCTGGCGACCGAGACCAGTTCACTGTGACAAAAACGCCAGAAGGCATTATTGCGCTTGTTAAAAGCGAACCCGAGCCGAACCGGTGCGCCGGTGAAGCGGGTAACAATCGCGCTGCGCCACTGATCGGCAAGATTGATCACCAGATGATAATGCTGAGCGCGTAAAGCACGAAGCAACTGCCACTCTTTTTGCAGGTGCTTCAGCGTCCCCAACTGCTTCCATTTACGATCGATACCATAGATCGTACCGATTGCCGGATGCGCGGCGAGCATGTCTCGCGTCTCTTCATAGAGAAGCACGTCGATTTGGGCTTCAGGCCATTTCTGGCGCAATGAATTGATGACGGGGGTGGTGAGTAACATGTCACCATGATGGCGAAGTTTAATCAGTAAAATGCGCAAATCAGGCGTGTCAGGTAAGTTATTCATCATCATCTTATCGGCGTTGTACTGTTGGCAATTCTAATAGACCTGGTAACGACTTGCACTCTTTCTCCATAATGTCAGGAATTTCCCTGGAAGGGTTTACTCCTGCTTTCGGGCGTGCGTAACATAGCGCTAACTATTTTGTCTTGCGGACTCATTATGAAAAAACCAGCGTTTATCATCACGATCGATACCGAAGGGGATAATCTCTGGCAGAACCACCGGGTCATCAAAACGGAAAACGCGCGCTACCTGGCGCGGTTTCAGACGCTTTGCGAGCGTTTCGGCTTTAAGCCTGTCTGGCTCACCAACTACGAGATGGCCGTCGAACCGGTGTTCATTGAGTTCGCGAAAGAGGTCATAGCCCGGGGGCAGGGCGAGGTAGGAATGCATCTCCATGCCTGGAACAGCCCTCCGGAGCACGATCTGACCGGTGATGACTGGCGCTGGCAGCCTTATCTGATTGAGTTTTCAGACGAGGTCATGCGTGAGAAAGTGCTGTTCATGACCCGCCTACTGGAAGAGACCTTCCAGACAAAAATGCTCAGCCATCGCGCCGGGCGCTGGGCATTCGACAGCCGTTACGCCCGGTTGCTGATTGAGCTGGGGTATCAGGTAGATTGTTCCGTTACGCCGCGCGTGAACTGGCGCAACGCGAAAGGTGCCCCGCAGGGTAATGGCGGAACGAATTACCAGCATTTTCCCGATCGCGCCTACTTTTTGGACGTAGACGACATTTCCCGGCCGGGAAACAGCCTTCTCCTCGAAGTGCCAATGAGCATCCAGTATAAACACCCGGCATGGCTGAATTCCCTGAAGCAGGGTTACGATCGTCTGCGCGGTAAATACCGTTCTCCGTCAGTTAACTGGTTACGCCCGGCCGGCGGTAACGCGGAGGAGATGATTAAGGTGGCGCAGCAGTGCCTGTCTCAGGGAAATGACTACGTAGAGTTCATGCTGCATTCGTCGGAATTTATGCCTGGCGGGAGCCCTACTTTTAAAGACGAGGCCGCGATTGAGGGGCTTTATCAGGATCTGGAGCAGCTCTTTACCTGGTTATCAGATAAGACCGTGGGGATGACGCTGGCGGAGTTTTACCAGTACAAAAAATAGTTATGCCCGCCAGGCGGGCATTATTACTTATTGACGTTGTCTGGTTTGCGAGAAGGGTGGGCTCAATGCAAACAGGGTTACAAAGAAGATTAGGGCTTCTGAGCTCAGTAAAATGACGTCCGTCAGGCCATAAAGTAATAAAAGCAGCATGGTCGCCAGCAGCAGGCCATTTCTGTTCTTCAGCGCATATGCGATCATCGATACGAAAAAGAAGAGTAATATTGCCAGGCCCGGGAGCCCCTGCAGAGAATATTTTTCGATGAATTCATTGTGCAGATGTATTTTTAAATAGCCAATTGCAGTAATTAGATTTGGGTGTCCATTATTAATATATTTTTGCGTCCAAATTTCTCTATCTTTTAATGACTGTCCTAATGGATGTGCCAGCCCATTATGAATGCCTACCGACCACATGGTAAAGCGAGAACCAAGTGAGGTTCCGTCAACGCCATTTTGATATTTTTCAACTTCGAGCTGAGCTTGCGTAACCTTTGGAGAAATTAATGGTTTGTAGCTAACGATAATGATGCCCGCCACAATACATAAAAAAATCAGCGTTGATTTAAGATGAATTCTTCTGAAATGGTATAGCGTGAGTACAATCGCAAGGAGTAAATATAATCCCATTGCAGCACGCGTCCCCGTTAAAAGAATAACGAAGTAAGATATTAAAATGGTGAAGCCCGCGACACCCAACAGTGTTCTGTTTTTTTGAAGATAAAGGCTGTATACCAGCGCCAGTGAGAGTACAGAGTAAACATAGGCCGACACGGTAGCGCGATTGATGGCCATCTCTATACGTCCCATACCCTGTAATGCCTGCCATAAGCCATATCCCGTGGCGAGGACAAACCCCGCACCTGCCGTGTACAGGAAGTACTTCTGGAAAGCGTTTTTATCGACGTAAGTTTTAAACCGGTCCAGATAAAAAACGAGAATGCTCGCTAATATCAGTTTCTTACTTGCGCCCAGATAATCGCTATAAGCGTTTAAACCTTCGTTATGATATTCATACACCATATACCAGACAAAATTGAGTAGCCCAATCAGCAAAATGGGGAGCGCGATTGAAAAGGGTCGCAGGGTAATTTTTTTATATTCGCAAGCTAAGCCGATAATGCTGGCATAAACCGCAATATAGAAAAATTCGCGTTGTTTACCTGAGCTCAGCAGCGCCAGTGCAAACGAAATGAGGCTCAAAATCAGCGTCAACTGATAGAGCCGCAGTTTTACTTTTTCCATAATGCCTCAATGACCCTTTTTTTGTAGCTGAAACGTACATCTCCGGAGAGGAAGAAAGAGAAAGAATAAAGTGCGTTTACCCGCTGCTTAACCAGTTTGAGCTGCGGGTCGGTCAGATGTTGCCGGTGGTTACTATAGATATCAAACCAGTGACAATTAACAAGATGCCTAAACGAGCGCGGGAATGTTTTTTCCATCTGTAACGTACATTCAACCAGCGCAGCGATTTTACTGGCGTCAAGACGGCTCGATAAACTGTCGCTGCGTTTGATGTAATAGTAGTGCCCCTGACGCTGGTAGTATATTTTAGCTGATTGCATCAGCATGCCGGGAAATACCGCGAAATCCTCATAACAGACCATTGCAGGGATCGGGTTGCTTTCGTACAGTTTGCGATGCGCGAATTGCCCGATCAGATGGGCCTGAAAATCCTTATGCTGCAGAAACCGTTTTATGGCATCGCTTTGCGACAATGGGACGGGCGTGACTCCCTGCCAGTCGGACGTGATTTTTCGAATATCCCGTATTTCCAGCAGGCGCGTCAGCAGCATATCAGGACGTTCTGCTTGCAGGAATGCGATGGCATCCCGAATGCTACCCGGTTTCAACAGGTCATCACTATCCAGCATCGTGATGTATTCACCTGACGCCAGGGAGACTGCACTGTTTCGAACATGACCCACGTTACGGTACTCAACGTATCGGGATTGCGCATTCGGAAGCTGTGGTAACCACGTCTCAATAATATCCTGAGTGGCGTCATCGGAACTGTCATTAAAGATAATGACTTCTATATCATCGCCTGCATCCTCAATCGCGTTTTGCAGGCTTTCCAGCGTAGCGTGAAGTGAGTTTTCGGCGTTATGTGCGGCAATAATGATGCTGAGAAAAGACATAGTGATTAATTTCCCTGAGCATCAAAGGCAGAATTTGCTGTTGGTAGCCCGCAAATGAAATGTTTGAGTTCATCCAGCGATTCGTCTGTCACCGCGAAGAGTTCTTCCCGGCTTTGTGAGAAGTAATAGCGCGTTTCAAACACATAAGAACAAATGTTGTCGTCATTCCCGATCAGCAACACATTGCCAAGCGGACGTTGTTCATAGTGACAACACGGACCAAACAGCAGGACTACCGGAACGCCAACGGCGTCTGCGATATACACATTCCCCGAGTCAGACGCGATATAACAGTCCATCTTAGAAATGGCCCAGGGAAGCTCTTCCAGCGAAATTTTGCCAATAAGATTGATAAAATTAGGGATTTCACCGTAAAGGCGGGTGATATCGTCCATCCACGACTGTTCATTTGGCGCACCGAAGACATAAAACTCGCAGGGTAAATCAGCGAGTTGATCAACAATCCGCTTCCAGATAACCGGAGGAACGGTTTTGGCTTTATTGCCCGCCGCAATACTGATGCCGATGCGGATAACGTCAGGTTTATCAAGAATGGCCGGCCAGGTCGTCGGTTCAAAGAGCGGCTTTGTGGCGTGCTTGGGAGAGTCTTGCCATGTGAGTGCGCGGTCGGCCAGTTTCAGGTAGTTCGTCACCGAAAGCGTTTTTTTGCCATGCTCAACGGTACCGTCAGCCGCAAGATAGAAAATCCCGTGATACCACCTGCGCGTGTAAATGGTTAAAAATTGTTTGTTTTTAGCATTGCAGACGGCGGCAAAAAAGAGGTTCACGCTGTTGGGTTGTAGCAGGTAGACGTTGTCGTAGCGGTTCATGATCCTGCACGCGAAGCACAGTTTACGCCACAGGTTGCGCTTATGCTGCTCAATAAAATAGATCTGCTCGATAGTCTCATCATGCTTCGCCAGCGCACCAACGCTGCGACTGACCAACACATCGCTTTTTTGCAGATATGCCAGTAGAGGTGTCGCATTAATAAAGTCACCGATTTTGGCTGTCTGAATGACAAGGTTTTTGCCCGTGTCTTTTCGAAACAGCTTCCGGAGGAGTTTCACCGGAAAGAGTAAAATCAGCAGAAATACATAACTCATGGGTTAAATATCCCTGTTGGAAAGCCGATGGCTGCCCTGTAAAAATGAAAAAATAGCATCTGCGCTAATATCCTTCGTTTGTTGCGTAGGGCTGACCATCTGATGCTGGTTTTTACCGTAACCCCCGATCAACCCCGGATCGGTCGGGCCGAAAATCGTGATATTAGGACGATCCAGTGCGGCGGTTAAATGGCTTAACCCTGTATCCACAGAAACGACGGCGTTAGCGCCCGCCAGCTGTGCGGCAACCTGCGCCAGCGTGAGTTTGGGTAACACCTCAACGTGGGAAAAGCCTGCTGCCAGACGTTCCGCACGCTGCCGCTCATGTTCTGCACCCCACGGGAGTTTAATATGGATACCGCAAGGTTGCATTAGTTCAATCAGCCTTCTCCAGTGCGTTTCCGGCCAGTGCTTATCGTCGCGCGTTGTGGCATGCAGGAACACCAGATACGGTTCAGCATGCTCCTCCGTCTCGCGCAAAAAATGCTGTGCAATAGCGTAGTCACCCTGGGCTTCAGGTTTTGCATAGCCCAGGCTTTTCGCGAACAGCTCGCGGGTACGTTCCACGGCGTGCTGCTGCTTCGCAATATGGTGGCGACGATTATAGAACAGGCTCGCCAGCGGTTCGCGGGCGGTTTGCCAGTCCATGCCGTGCTTTACGCCGTGCGCCAGACGTGTGACCAGCGCGGCGCTTTTCACCAGGCCCTGAGCGTCAATGATCGCGTCGTAACGCCGGGCCTGCACCGCTTCGCGGAAGGCTTTACGTTCGGCTTTAATCGGTGCGGAGAACCATGCTTTGCGCCAGCGGCGAATGGCCACCGGGATCACGCGGTCAACCGCTTCGTGCCAGGTGGGGATCTGCGCGAAGCCTTCTTCCACCACCCAGTCAAAACGAATGCCGGGAATGGCCCGCATCGCGTCCGTCAGTGACGGCAGCGTATGCAGCACATCGCCCATCGAAGAGGTTTTAACGATCAATACCCGCATTCGTTATCCTTCTTCGCTCAACAGAAGTTCGTTGAGCTCTTCGAGAACGCGCTGCGGCGTAATGTCGATCAGGCTCTGATGGTAGCCTTCTGCGGCATCACCTTTACGTACCTTGTGGTAGCCGGTGATCAGGCGAATTACGCGCGCTTTGTGCGACAGCGGCGGCGTGAAGTCCGGGCTGCTCGGGCCATACAGCGCCACCAGCGGACGATCCAGCGCGGCGGCGACGTGCATCAGGCCAGAGTCGTTGCTGACAACGGCTTTACAGGCGGCAATCAAAATAACCGCCTGCTCGAGCTGCGTTTCCCCGGCCAGGTTTCGGCACCAGGCCTGTTGCTCGGTGCTGAGCGTGGCGAGAATTTCATTGCCCGCCTCGTGATCTTTCGCCGAGCCAAACAGCACAATTTGATAGCCTTCGTCGATCAGCTGTTTCGCCAGCTCTGCGTAGTGATAGTGCGGCCAGCGTTTTGCCGGACCAAACTCCGCGCCGGGGCAGAAGCCAATCATCGGGCGTTCGGACGAAATGCCAAACGCGTTGCAGGTGTGGGATTTCTCCCCGTCGCTTACCTGGAGCTGCGGCCACAGTAGCGGCTGCGGCAGATCTTTCGCGCTGCGCATCACGCCTTTGTCGTAGGCCAGCGCCACGTAGCGTTCTACCATCAGCGGCCAGGCCTCTTTATCCAGCACACGGGCATCGTTCAGCAGGCCGTAGCGCATTTCACCGCGCCACCCGGTACGGTGCGGGATGCCCGCAAAGAAGGGCACAAGAGCGGATTTGAAGGAGTTTGGCAGGACATATGCGCGATCATAGCGTTTCTCGCGCAGGCTATGGCCGAGTTTGCGGCGTTCACCGATTTCCAGCGCCCCGTGGCCGAGCGGCATCGGGATCGCCTCGTTCACTTCCGGCATACGCGATAACAGCGGACGGCACCATGCGGGTGCCATCACGTCGATTATCGCCTGGGGATAACGCGCCTTGAGCGTGCGATAGAGACTTTGCGACATCATCATGTCGCCCACCCAGGACGGGCCGATCACCAGTATTTTCATTCACTTCATCCTTCAAGCTGTCTCTGCGTTGGCTGCCTGCGTTCACTCCAGTCACTTACTTTTGTAAGCTCCCGGAGATTCACTTAGTTGCCGCCTTGATACCGCTCGAATGATTTTGTGAATTTATATCGCGGTCACGGTTCAGCCAGGCCATATATTCCGTTACGCCTTCGGCAACGGTCTTGAACGGCTTGTCGTAGCCTGCGGCGCGCAGGTTAGTCAGGTCCGCCTGGGTGAATGCCTGGTAGCGGCCTTTCAGCTTATCCGGGAACGGAATGTACTCGATGCTGCCTTTCTTATGGTAAGCCAGCGTCGCGTCTGCCACCGCCTGGAAGGATTCCGCGCGGCCTGTGCCCAGGTTGAAAATGCCGGACACGCCGTTTTCCAGGAACCACAGGTTCACTGCCGCCACGTCGCCTACGTAGACGAAGTCACGCTTAAAGCCGTCGCTGCCTTCGAACAGTTTCGGACTTTCGCCGTTATTTAACTGGGTGTTCAGGTGGAACGCCACGCTCGCCATGCTGCCTTTGTGGCCTTCGCGCGGTCCGTAGACGTTGAAGTAGCGGAAGCCGACAATCTGAGAGTTGGCTTCTGGGAGGATCTGACGCACGTACTCATCAAACAGGAATTTGGAGTAACCGTAAACGTTCAGCGGCTGCTCATACTCGCGGGATTCGATGAAATCTGAAGTGCGTCCACCGTAGGTTGCCGCGGAAGAGGCGTACAGGAACGGAATTTCACGCTCCAGGCAGTAGTGCAGGATCTCTTTGGAGTACTGATAGTTGTTGTCCATCATGTACTTGCCGTCCCACTCGGTGGTGGAGGAACAGGCCCCTTCGTGGAAGATGGCTTCGATCTCGCCGAACTCTTCACCCGCCATAATCTGGATAAGAAAATCTTCTTTATCCATGTAGTCAGCGATGTTCAGATCCACCAGGTTTACGAACTTGGTGCCGTCTTTCAGGTTGTCCACCACCAGGATGTCGGTGATGCCTTTGTCATTGAGGGCCTTAACAATATTGCTGCCGATAAAGCCCGCGCCGCCGGTAACGATGATCATAACTGTAACCTTTGAAGTGTGGAGTCCGGGGAACATCCCGAACGCTAATCTCTTTATCATATCATCACAATGCCCGGTCTTCAGCCATTCACCGATATGCAGCAGGGGTACACGTGATTTATGCTGCAAAAACGAGAAGAGATACGGCGTCATCTCGTCATGAACTATTGGTTTGGGTAATATGTGCCAAAATTTGCCGAGTCTGGAGAATTGCAATGCGTGGTGATTTTTACAAACAGTTAAACAGCGACCTCGACACCGCACGTGCGGAAGGGTTGTTCAAAGAAGAGCGTATTATCACGTCTGCCCAGCAGGCGGACATCACCGTTGCCGACGGCAGCCATGTGATCAACTTTTGCGCGAACAACTATTTAGGTCTTGCGAATCACCCTGAGCTGATTGCCGCGGCGAAAAACGGCATGGATACCCACGGCTTCGGCATGGCCTCCGTTCGCTTTATCTGCGGTACCCAGGACAGCCACAAGCAGCTTGAGCAAAAGCTGGCGAACTTCCTCGGAATGGAAGACGCGATTCTGTACTCCTCCTGCTTCGACGCCAACGGCGGTCTGTTTGAGACCCTGCTCGGTGCAGAAGACGCGATTATCTCCGACGCCCTGAACCACGCCTCCATCATCGACGGTGTACGCCTGTGCAAAGCGAAGCGTTTCCGCTACGCCAACAACGACATGGTTGAGCTGGAAGCCCGCCTGAAAGAGGCCCGTGAAGCCGGTGCCCGCCACGTGCTGATCGCCACTGACGGCGTGTTCTCCATGGACGGCGTGATCGCCAACCTGAAAGGCGTGTGCGATCTGGCGGATAAATACGACGCGCTGGTGATGGTGGATGACTCTCACGCGGTTGGCTTTGTCGGCGAAAATGGCCGCGGCTCCCACGAATACTGCGACGTAATGGGCCGCGTAGATATCATCACCGGTACGCTGGGCAAAGCGCTTGGTGGCGCGTCTGGCGGCTACACTGCTGCGCGCAAAGAGGTGGTTGAGTGGCTGCGTCAGCGCTCCCGCCCGTACCTGTTCTCCAACTCCCTGGCGCCGGCGATTGTGGCCGCCTCTATTAAAGTGCTGGAGATGGTGGAATCCGGGGCTGAGCTGCGCGACCGCCTGTGGGCTAACGCCCGCCTGTTCCGTGAAAAAATGAGTGCCGCAGGATTCACCCTGGCCGGCGCTGACCATGCGATCATTCCGGTGATGCTGGGCGACGCGGTTGTCGCGCAGAAATTTGCTCGTGAGCTTCAGAAAGAAGGGATTTACGTGACCGGGTTCTTCTTCCCGGTGGTACCAAAAGGTCAGGCGCGTATCCGCACCCAGATGTCTGCGGCGCACTCGCCTGAACAAATTGAACGTGCGGTGGAAGCCTTTACCCGCATCGGCAAACAGCTGGGCGTAATTGCCTGAGGACGTGTGATGAAAGCGTTATCCAAACTGAAAGCGGAAGAAGGGATTTGGATGACCGACGTGCCGGAGCCGGAAGTCGGTCATAACGATCTGCTGATCAAAATTCGTAGAACCGCCATCTGCGGTACTGACGTTCACATCTACAACTGGGACCAGTGGTCGCAAAAAACCATTCCCGTGCCAATGGTTGTCGGCCACGAATATGTCGGCGAAGTGGTCGGCATTGGCCAGGAAGTGAAAGGCTTCAACATTGGCGACCGCGTCTCCGGTGAAGGCCACATTACCTGCGGACACTGCCGCAACTGTCGCGGCGGACGTACGCACCTGTGCCGCAACACCGTCGGCGTGGGCGTGAACCGTCCGGGATGCTTCGCGGAATACCTGGTGATCCCGGCGTTTAACGCGTTCAAAATCCCGGACAATATCTCTGACGACCTGGCCTCCATCTTCGACCCGTTCGGCAACGCGGTACACACGGCGCTCTCCTTTGACCTGGTGGGTGAAGACGTGCTGGTCTCCGGCGCGGGCCCAATCGGCATTATGGCGGCAGCCGTGGCGAAGCATGTGGGTGCGCGCAACGTGGTGATCACCGACGTGAACGAATACCGCCTGTCGCTGGCGCGCAAAATGGGCGTCACCCGCGCGGTGGATGTCTCGAAAGAGAGCCTGACAGACGTGATGGAAGAGCTGGGCATGACCGAAGGTTTTGACGTGGGTCTGGAGATGTCCGGTGCGCCACCGGCGTTCCGCACCATGCTCGACACCATGAACCACGGAGGCCGAATCGCGATGCTGGGTATTCCGCCGTCAGATATGTCCATCGACTGGAACAAAGTCATCTTCAAAGGGCTGTTCATTAAGGGCATTTATGGCCGCGAGATGTTCGAAACCTGGTACAAGATGGCTGCGCTGATCCAGTCCGGTCTGGATCTGTCCCCGATTATCACTCACCGTTTCTCCATCGATGAGTTCCAGCAGGGCTTCGACGCAATGCGTTCCGGCCAGTCAGGGAAAGTGATCCTGAGCTGGGATAAGTAATCAAAAAGGGGCCTGAGGCCCCTTTTTTACTGATTCTTTTTCTCTTCGTCCGTCAGGTAACGCACCTTGCGGGTGTAATCCTGACCTTTGAACAGCAGCTTATTATCCGGTGATTCCAGATACTTCTGCCATTCGGAAAGCGGGAAACCGCCGTGCGCGCCAATCACCTCTTTCGGCACAACGGCTTCCTGTCCGCCGATCTTCTTGGAGACCGGCCAGTTCATCCAGTCGCCCAGGTTAACCGTTTTGACATCCAGCATGTCCAGCAGCGCAGCGAGCGGCAGCTGATCGGTCGGCGGCTGCGTATCGTCCATCAGCTCCCAGGTATCCTGGAACAGCGTCAGCCACAGCGGGCAGATACGGCGCCAGGTCTTTTTGGTGGCGGCAAGAAACGCGCCGTTAACGTGATCGACCAGATACGGGCGCACCGTTTCTTTGTAATACGCCGGCACTTTCTCCGCTGGCGCACCGTCCAGCTTGGCAATCATTTTGCCCTGACGGAAGCTGGAGTAGATGTGCATATCCGCCATGTTGATCTCTGGCATTTTAAGCAGGTTGAGATCGGAGTCGATCATCAGCACACCTTCACCGCGCGCCTGCAACGGAGCGTTAAGCTTCACCAGACGACTGAGGTAGATCTGCTTATAGCGGTAACCTTCTTCACGTTTTGGAAGCGTGAGGGTAACAACGCGAGTTTTTGGCGGCAGTTCGCCGAAAGCGGATTCAGGCTGATCGCTGACGATAACAATCTCGCTGACGTCAGAGGCATAACGCTCTGCAAAGGTCGCTGACAATAACGCCTCTTCGACGAAATCCGCGCCCGTACACGGGATCACAATGGAATCAACCGCAACGAGATCGCGCGTGACCGGAAGGGAAGCGTAAGGAATGTTATGACGCCCGGTAATGTGGCGGTAGCGAGCATTCAGGAATTTAAACATGTTCTTCTCGTTTGGTTATTGCGCGCCAAGAACGGCCTCGACACCGTTAACATAGCTTTCAATGGCATACATGTTGCAGACATTCTGGTGCGCGGCTGCGGCGAGCCGGGCGCGCAGAGCAGGATCCTGCCAGATATTATCCAGATGTTGAGCAAGTTGCGACACGTCGCTCCAGGGGAACAGCAGCCCGGTCGACTCATGGTCGATCAATTCTGCCGTGCCGGTCACTTTTGAACCAATCACGGGGATGTTGAGCAGCATTGCTTCCAGCACGACGCGGGGCAAGCCTTCGCTCTGCGAGGCCAGAATGAACGCGTCAAAAGTGGCGAGATAGTCAAAAGGCGTGTTCTGGAAACCGGTAAAAATGACGTGCTCAGCAATACCTGATGCATCAGCTTGTGCAGCCAGCGCGCCGCGTTCAGCCCCTTCACCGACCAGCACCATTTTCCATTTTGCCTGCGGGTGTCTCTGGCTGAACTGTGCCAGCGCCTCCAGCGTGTGGAGGTTGGCCTTACGAGGGATTAACGAGCCAATGCTGCCGAATACAAACGTATCGTCTTCAATATTCAGTCGCTGGCGCATCGCGCATCGGTCCGGCAAAGGCTGGTGGATGTCGATGGCATTGTTGACCGTGGTACACAGCTCTGGCCGGACGCCATGCTGAAGTAGCACGCGTTCAACGCCGTGCGAGACGGCAATGATTTTTGTGGCATGGGCATTCACCAGCTTCACCAGCGGCGGGGTCAGCACTGGTTCAATCCGGCAGTGCTGGATTATCCGTGCACGCAGGTTTGCGCCCGCCAGATACCCTTCTTCATTAGAGCCTGGCTGGTTGTTCATATACAGCGTATCGAATCCACCTTCCCTGAAAATGGTCTCGATCTTGCTGACGTTGGGCCGGATACGCCACAGGGTATCAATATGCCGCGTAAATGCTTTGCGCGCCGAACGCGAGAAAAACAGCAGACCACGTCCCGCTTCTTTCAGGAGTTTTGCCCATGCCGGTTGCTTACGTTGAGGGATAACGAGTAATGGGATCCCAATGCTGTTGAGCACCTGGCCTATCGTTTGACCTTCAGCACGACTATAATCACTGTAAAAACAACAGGTAATGTCGAATTTGTCGCGGTTGATTCGCTTCAGAAGCTCAAGCATACTGTTGGTACCTCCCCCCCATTCTTTGCCTGTGTCCAGGAGGAGGATTTTACGTTTTTGCGGCATGTCTGAATCCGTATGCTACCCTTCATCTGACCGCATTATAAAGAATTTACTGAAATAAAATAGATTTTTTGTATTTCTTTGTCTTTTTATAAGGAAAGGTTTTAAACGCGCTTATTTTAAAAGTGCGATTTAAGACTTTAATCGCCTCTTCTCAATTCGATAGTATTAGCACAAAAATTTTATGTTGTTTTTGAGAGAGTGAGAATATGTTTAAAATAACGGTTTGCTTATTAACGTTTAACTCCGAAAGAACGTTGCACGATGTTATTCCTCCTCTTTTAAAAATAGCGGATGAATTCGTTGTGGTTGATTCCGGCAGTACAGACGCAACGATATATATTTGCCAGAGTTATGGATTGTCGCCCATATTCAAAAAATATAGCTGGCACGGCGAGCAGATGAATCATGCCGTATCCCATGCGCACAACGACTGGGTGCTGTGCATGGACAGTGACGAAATACTCGATCAAGAAACCGTTGGTGCTATTTTAAAATTAAAAATGGGCGATGAACCCGAACCGGATATGGCGTGGCGGATATGTCGTCACTGGTTTGTTCTGGGAGAAAATGTCCGAACGATTTATCCAGTCTCATCTCCGGATTATCCGGTGCGTCTTTTTAACCGTACGCAGTCGCGATTTAATAACCGGCCAGTAGACGATCAGGTTGAAGGTTTTCTCCGTTCTGAACGTATTCCTGGCTATGTCAGACATGATACATTTTATTCACTGCATGAACTTTTCAATAAATTAAACGGATATACCACTCGCCTGGTTCAATATCAGACGATACGTCCCTCTCTTGGTCGCGGCGCGATCAGCGCTATCGGCGCATTTTTCAAATGGTATCTGTTTAGCGGTGCGTGGCGTCAGGGCAAAGTGGGTGTGGTGACAGGGTTTTATGCCACGGCGTACAGTTTTTTGAAGTATTTCAAGGCCTGGTATCAGGATCGGGAAAAGAAAGAGTCCGTTGCAAAAGAGCAGTCGGACTCTTATCTGGGAGAATAGGCGTTAGCCGATCAGGCTTTTTTTCCCCAACCCTGCCACTGTTGCTGGACGTATTTAACCAGCGTACTGCTGCTGATGCTTTCGCCAATCACCGTGAAGAAGCGGGTTGCATAGACCGGTTCAGGCGGCTGTTTCAGCGTGCAGTTCTTCACGCCGCGGAATGGATTACGCGGCTGCGTTGCGGGTGGTTGCGCGCTACCCGGACGGGAAGTATCCACCTGAGGTTCATTGAGCAGATCGCTCGGACGTACCAGCGTGATATCGGCGGGTAAGCCCGGCAACATTTGCTGCAAAACGCGAACGGTAGACGGATGCGGATGCCCAATGGCAATCGCCGAACCGTTACGGCGCGCCAGCTGTACCGCGCGGTTGAACTGCACGCGGATATCCGCTTCGTTCTGGGAGTCGTCCAGGAAGACTTTGCGCTTGATGACTTTTACACCCGTCCCCTGAGCGGCACGCATCGCCTGGCTATTGCCGATGGTCATGCTGTCGAGGAAATAGAGATTGTAACGCTCCAGGGCCTGCATCACTTTCAGCATACCGTACAGGCTGGAGGTCATCGCGCTGCCCATATGGTTATTCAAACCCACGGCATACGGCACTTTATTGTACGCATCGCGGATGATGCGATCGATCTCGTCGCTGCTCATGTCCGGACGCAGGGTATCTTTTTCCAGCGGCTGCTTGCTGAGAGGGGCCATCGGCAGATGGATGAGGACCTGATGGCCGCCATTGTGCGCTTTGGTCGCCATTTCATGCGCGTGAGGCGCATTAGGCAGGACGGCGACAGAGATGGCTGACGGCATCGCCAGCACCTGATTTTCATAGTGTGGTCGATAACCGAAGTCATCAATCACAATCGCGAGTTTGCCTGCATAAACCGGTGCAGCCAGCGCCAGTGCGCTGACGACGGAAAAAACAATTCGACGAAATTGAAGCAAAACTTATCTTCCCAACCACGGCTGTGGATTGACCGCCTGACCCTGACGACGAATTTCGAAATAGAGTGACGGGCGGCCTTGACCGCCACTGCTGCCCACAAGGGCAATGGGTTGACCCGCGCGCACCTGAGTGCCAACGCTGACCAGCGCGCTCTGATTGTAGCCGTAAAGACTCATGTCGCCTTTACCGTGCTCGACCACCACCACGAGCCCGTAACCCTGTAGCCAGTCGGCCAGGATCACGCGGCCATCGGCGATGGCTTTCACTTCGCTACCTTCAGACGCACCGATAACGATCCCCTTCCAACGTAGCTCACCCTGCAACTGTTCGCCATAGCGATGCAGGATCGTACCGCGAACGGGCCAGTAAGCCTGACCACGCGGGGAGCCGAGGCCGCCGGTACGCGACATCAGGGAACGTTCATTTTCAGTCGGTTTGTAGGTGGTGCCTTTCCGGGAGGCTTCCTGCTGCTTATTACGCACCGCCTGCGCTTCGCGCGCTTCTTTTTCGGCGCGCGCTTTGGCCGCGGCTTCTGCCCGGGCAATGCTGTTACGCAGTCTGGATTCGTTGGCGCGCATTTCGCTCAGCTGGCTTTGTCCTGCCTGGATAGAGGACTCCAGCCCGGCGAGCGTCTTCTTACGCTCATTGCGCGCCTGCTCAAGCTTCTCCTGCTGCGCCTGCTGATCGTAGAGCAGCGTTTGCTGCTGGCTCTGCTTCTCTTCCAGCTCGGCTTTTTGCGTGGTGACTTCTTCGCGCGTCTGTTTCAACTGCGCAATGGTCTCCTGACGAGCCTGGTTGAGATAGCCGAAATAGGCCTGTAAACGCTGACCGCGCTGGCTCTCTTCACCGCTGAGGATCAACTGAAGGCCTGTGTGCTCACCCTGGCGGAAAGCGGCGTCAAGCTGTGCAGCAAGGTTTCGCTCCTGGGCATCGCGCTGACGCTCCAGTTTCGCAATCGACGCGTTCATTTCATCGATTTGCTTATTAAGCTGGGCAAGGGTGTTTTGTGTTTCACGCAGCTTACGCGCGGCGGCGGAAATAGCCTCTTCCTGCTTTTTAAGCTGGGCAAGCAGGGCAGAGCGCTGCTGCTGCTGCTGGCGTACCACACGCTCTTTGGCGGCGATATCGGCCTGAATGGATTTGAGCTGGTCGCGGTCATCCGCGTGGGCAGATGCGGCGCACAGCAATACGCCAGCGCTGAGTGCGCTGGCGCAAAGCAGAGGTCTGACTGATAACCGAAACGGCTTCACGACCCATGTGATTGAAAAAATCGCCTTTCCCCTCATGGGGAGCGATTATTCCACGATGAACAGCGGCTTGCCAGTCATCTCTTCAGGGATTTCCATACCCATCAGCGACAACATGGTTGGCGCGATGTCGGAAAGCTTGCCGCCTTCCACTGCTTTCACTGACTTATCACCTACATAAATCAGTGGAACAGGCAGGTTGGTATGGGCGGTATGCGCCTGACCGGTTGCCGGGTCACGCATCTGTTCTGCGTTACCGTGGTCAGCGGTGATCAGCAGCTGGCCGCCCACGGATTCAACCGCTTTCGCGACCTGCTCAACGCAGTGGTCCAGCGCTTCAACCGCTTTAACGGCAGCTTCCATCACGCCGGTGTGGCCCACCATGTCGCCATTCGGATAGTTACAGATGATGGTGTCGTATTTACCGCTTTCGATCGCGGCCACCAGTTTTTCGGTCAGCTCCGCAGAGCTCATTTCTGGCTGGAGATCGTATGTGGCGACTTTCGGTGAGTTAATCAGGATGCGGTCTTCGCCTTTAAACGGCTCTTCTACGCCCCCGTTAAAGAAGAAGGTCACGTGCGCATACTTCTCAGTTTCGGAGATGCGCAGCTGCGTTTTATCGTTTTTCGCCATCCACTCGCCGAAGGTATTTTCCAGGGAAGCGGGTGGATACGCGCATGGGGCTTTGATATCCGCTGCATACTCGGTCAACTGGATGAAATCGATCTTCGCCACTTTCTTACGGGCGAAACCGTCGAAATCGCTGTTGACGAAGGCGCGGGTGATTTCGCGCGCGCGGTCAGCACGGAAGTTCATGAAGATCAGCGCATCGCCATCTTCCATAGCGGCATCGGCCTGGCCTTCAGCGCGGATCACGGTTGCCTTCACAAATTCGTCGTTTTCATCACGCGCGTAAGCCGCTTCCAGGCCTTCAACGGCGGTCGGGAACTGGAACTCGCCTTTTGCCAGGGTCAGCAGATCATAGGCTTGCTCAACGCGGTCCCAGCGGTTGTCGCGGTCCATGGCATAGTAACGGCCAACGATGGATGCCACGCGGCCTTTGCCCAGTGCGGCAAATTTATCTTCAAAGGCTTTCAGAGAACCTTTTGCGCTGCGTGGCGGCGTATCGCGACCATCCAGGAAGGCGTGCAGATAGATTTTTTCCGCACCGCGCTCAGCGGCCAGCTCTACCATCGCCATGATGTGATCTTCGTGGCTGTGAACGCCGCCCGCAGAGAGCAGGCCCATAATATGAACGGCCTTGCCTGCGGCAACGGCTTTATCAACTGCTCCGGTGAGCGTTGGGTTGGCAAAGAATGTACGTTCTTTGATTTCAACGTCCAGGCGCGTCAGGTCCTGATAAACGATACGGCCTGCGCCCAGGTTAACGTGACCCACTTCAGAGTTGCCCATCTGACGATCCGGCAGGCCGACTTCCAGACCAGACGCATCAATCAGGGTGTGGGGACGTTTTGCCCATAGCGCATCCATAACCGGGGTTTTGGCGTTGAAAATGGCGTTATCCTGTTGATCTTCACGGTAGCCATAGCCATCCAGAATCACCAGTACCATAGGTTTTTTAGAAACCGACATTG
>OKFV01000132.1_pt1 | contig 18704 bp, 13 predicted proteins | sample 1612591 | NCBI WGS metagenome assembly OKFV01 (sample SAMN04436806, study PRJEB24849) | human gut metagenome | biome: human gut; feature: NICU; material: stool | host: Homo sapiens | place: USA: Saint Louis, MO | collected 2011-05-19 | reverse complement strand
ATGATGCGAGCCGCACCCGCCAGCTGGCGGATACCGTGTCCGACGAGGATCTGTTCGACTTCTACAACGCGGTCATTCCCAACGATGTGACCAGCGTGGCCGATCTGGCGAAATGGTGGAAGTCCGAGCATGACCGTCAGCCGAATCTGCTTGATTTCGACCCGGCCAAGGTGGAGCGTCTGGCATCCAGCGATTCGGTGAGTCTGGACGATTACCCCGACCATTGGCATACGACCGGATCGGACGGCCAACCCATCGACCTGCGTCTGAGCTACGTGTACGATCCGGCCGACCCGGCCGACGGCGTCACCGTGCATGTGCCGTTGAAGGCGCTCTCGCGTATCACGCCCGACCAGTTCACATGGAATGTGCCGGGTCTGTTGGATGAGCTGATCCTGTCGATGATCAAGGCGCTGCCCAAGCAGCTGCGCGTCCAGTTCGTGCCGGCCCCGGATGCCGCGCGTGCGATTCGTGACTGGATCGACGAGCATTACCCGGATCTGCCGGGCTCGGGCTCGCAGCAGAAGCCGAATCTGCCGCCGGTGGATGAGGATGGCACGACCGTTGGCTGGCCCGATCTGGCACATGTGTTCACCAAGGCGGCCATCGCCACCAAGGGTGCGCAGATTCATCCCGAAGTGTTGGGGCCGGAACTGGTCGAGCGTCTTTCCCCGTATCTCAGAGTCACGTTCTCGGTGGAGCAGCAACTGCCGGCCGGCAAGCACCCTCGTGGACGCCGGCATGCGCGCGGCCCCATCAAGGTGCTGGGTGTGTCCAAGGATCTGAAGGCGCTGCAACGCAAGTTCGCCGCGCAGGCGGAGGCGTCGGCCCGTCAAATGGTCAAGAAGCAGGCCGATCAGGCTGGAGAACAGGGCAAGCTGGTCAGTCAGGCGAACCTGTTGCATAAGGCGGGTGCCACCACCGAGTCCCGGGCCACGATGCTCTGGCGTGGCGCATTGGATGCGTTGCGATTGCCGGCCGAACGCATTTCGTCGCGCTGGCTGGGTACCGAGGCGTTGATGCTGGCTTCTGCTCCGTACAAGTCCACCAAGGATCTGGTCGAAGACCTGCAGCTGGCCACGGTCAAACGGCTGATGCCGAATGTCGACAGGCTCTCGGACGATGAGGCGTTAGCCAATGCGGTGCTCGATGTGCGCGAAGTGTACGAGGACACCGTCTATCAGGTGGCGCATGACGTGATCGCCGTGCTCAAGGCTTATGCCGAGGTCGACAAGGCCACTGGCGGCAAGGCTGATCTGCCGATGCTTTCGGTGTTGCAGTCGATTCGCGACCATATCGCCACGCTCGTCTACCCCGGATTCATCGGGCGCACTCCCCCGGATGCGCTGAAGTCGTTGAGCCGATATTTGAGAGCCGATCTGAGCCGACTCAATAAGGCGAAAACCGATAAGAACCGTGATGTCAAGTGGGCTTGGCAGGCCGACGAGGCCCGTCAGGTGGTTGATAAGGCGTTGGCCCGTGCCAAGGCGGAGCCGGCCGGCCCGAAGCATGAGGCATTGATGAAGCAGGCCGAACAGGCCCGTTGGATGCTTGAAGAGTTCTACGTGTCCCTATGGGCGCAGGAGCTTGGCACCAAGGGGCCGGCTTCGCTCAACCGTATCAAGAAAGCGCTGGCGTGACCGGACGGCAAACAAGTCGCCAGGCCACGCGCCAGCGCACGCGCAAGCCGTCATCACAGCGTGGGCAAGTGCGCGGACGCCTCGGCAATCGGAACAGGAAACGCAATCGTAGGCACGGTCCGATCAATGCTCTGAAGCGTTCCTGGCGTAAGGCGAACTGGCCGACCCGTATCAAGATGGTGCTGATTCCCACGGTGGCGGTGGTCGTTGTCGTAGCGCTGGTGGCCGGGCTGGTTCGTTTCACAAACTGGCGGGCACAGGTTCGCGCAGCCGAGGCGGCACAGCTGGAACTGACGCGAACATACGATTTCAATCCGGGCAATATTATTTCGGATGGTCAGTTCTTCAACGGTTCGGCGATGAGTCAGGCCGAAGTCCAATCGTTTTTGGACACACAAGGTGGCTCGCTGGCCGCGATGACCTTCGACACATCGAACGAGTCAGGCGAAGGCCTGTGCACGGACTATACAGGCACCAAAGGCGAGTCGGCGGCGGCAATCATCGACCAGTCGGCCCGCGCCTGCAAGGTGAGCCAGAAAGTGCTGCTCACCGTGATGCAGAAGGAGCAGCATCTGGTCACTGCCGTCGATCCCAGCGACTATCAGCTTATGGCGGCGATGGGGTTGAACTGTCCGGATACCGCCGACTGCGATCCCACCTATGCCGGATTCTTTCGGCAGGTGTATGGCGCGGCCAAGCGGTACCGTTACTATCTCGAGCACGAGGAACAGTACGGGTATACGGCGCACAATCTCAACTACATCCAATATCATCCGAACGCGGCATGCGGCGGCGCACAAGTGTATATCGAGAACAAGGCGACCGCCCTGCTCTACATCTATACGCCCTACCAGCCGAACATCGCCGCACTGGCCGCTGGCAACGGTACCGGCGATTCCTGCTCCAGTTATGGCAACCGCAACTTCGCGCTTATCTACACCAGCTGGTTCGGTTCGCCGCGAAGCTGATAACGGCAGCTGACCGGTCTTGTCCGATTGGACTCGGCCAACACTGTCAGCGTTCGACGTATGGACGCAGCAGGGTCGTGGCGCCAACCGCCAGCAGCGAGGCGAAAGCCAGCAGACACAGGCAGACGGCCTGCACGCAGTAGATCGGTCGAATGTGGGTCAATGGTTCCACGCCATGACCTTTGTCGGCCAGCTTGCCGCCGTACAGGTTGCTCCACAGGCAGGCGCAGCCAGGATGCCCGCTATCCACCACCACGACACGCCATAGAAAAACCCCGCCGATGACCAATCATCGACGGGGTTTGGCACATGTGCAACGCTTGCGATTACAGCTTCGGCAGATACTTCTTCAGCTCGTAAGGCGTGACCTGCTGGTTGTACTCCTCCCATTCCTGGTGCTTGTTGTCCAGGAAGTAGCCGAAGGCGTGTTCGCCGAGCACGTCGGCCACGAAGTCGGATTTCTCCATGATCTTCAGCGCCTCGTCCAGCGAGCGCGGCAGCGGCTGAATGCCCATAGCCTGACGTTCGCCGTCGGTGAGCTCCCACACGTCATCACTGGTGGGTTCGCCCAGCTGCATCTGCTTATCGATGCCGTCGAGACCGGCGGCCAGCAGCACCGAGTAGGCAAGGTATGGGTTGGCCACCGGGTCGAGCGCACGGAACTCCATGCGCGCGGAGTTGCCCTTGCCTGGCTTGTACTGCGGGATACGCAGCAGCGCGGAACGGTTGTTGTGGCCCCAGCAGATGTAGCTTGGTGCCTCGTTACCGCCCCACAGGCGCTTGTACGAGTTGACGTACTGGTCGGTGACCGCGCAGATTTCGGCCGCATGGTACAGGATGCCGGCGGCGAACTGGCGGGAACTCCTGACCGGCCTCGTAGAAGGCGTTGGAATCGCCTTCGAACAGGCTCAGGTGCGTGTGCATGCCGGAACCGGGCGCGTCGGCCAGGGGCTTGGGCATGAAGCTGGCGTGAATGCCACGCTCCAAGGAAATCTCCTTGACCACCGTACGGAATGTCATGATGTTGTCGGCCATGGTGAGCGCGTCCGCGTATCGCAGATCGATCTCGTTCTGGCCTGGCCCCGCCTCATGGTGCGAGTATTCCACCGAGATGCCCATTTGCTCGAGCATGTTCACGGTGGCGCGGCGGAAGTCCATGCCTGGGCTGCGCGGCACGTGGTCGAAGTAGCCGCCCTCGTCGATCGGGGTCGGGGCCTTGGACCAGTCGTCCTGGCTTTCGAACAGGTAGAACTCGATTTCCGGATGCACGTAGAACGTGAAGCCCTTGTCCTTGGCTTTGGCGAGCGTGCGCTTCAACACGTGACGTGGATCGCCGAGCGAAGGCTCGCCGTCCGGGGTCAGAATGTCGCAGAACATGCGGGCGGTACCTTGCGGGCCACCGCGCCACGGCAGGATCTGGAACGTCGAGGGATCGGGTTGAACGATCATATCGTCTTCGGACACGCGGGTCATGCCCTCGATGGCGGAACCGTCGAAGCCGAGACCCTCCTCAAACGCGGCTTCCAGTTCGGCCGGAGCAATCGCCACGGACTTCAGTGTTCCCAACACGTCCGTGAACCACAGACGAATAAAGCGCACGTCGCGTTCTTCGACCGTGCGCAGCGCAAACTCCTGCTGTTTATCCATAGTCGCCTATCGTTCCATAACCGTGTTACGAAGGGCGTTAACATCTCACTGTTCGTCACCTGCGAGTCGCGAGATTTCATCAACATGCCCCGGTCCGCATGTCAGGCATGGTTCAGGCCCATGCCGGCACGGCACTATGGTAGTGACTATGAGCGAAGATCATCTCACCCCATCCGCCAATCCGCCCGTCGACGTGACCAGCTGGACGCAGGCCACCGACCCGCGCGACCGTTCGCGCGCCGGCATCGCCACTCGTACCAAGGCGCCGCTGGACGCACATGCCATCTGGAAGGTCAAGGAGGGCCGGCGTGAGGCGATCAGCCTTTTGGAGGAGCAGTCCGCGATTCGCGTACCGGATCTGATTCCGCTGCGTTACAAGCGTATGAGCGCCAGCCCCTTCACCTTCTACCGGGGCACCGTGCTCATCATGACCAATGACCTGGCTTCCACGCCAGTCACTGGCATTCCGGTGCAGTGCGTGGGCGACGCGCATATCGGCAATTTCGGCATTTTCCGCTCCCCTTCCGCCCGTCTGGTGTTCGATATCAATGATTTCGACGAAACCGCTATCGGCCCGTGGGAATGGGATCTGAAACGTCTCGCCGCCTCGGTGGAGATCTGCGGACGCGCCAACAAAATCAAGGAGAAGGACCGTCGCGCCGCCGTGGTCCAGTGCGTACACACGTACCGCACACGCATGAAGTGGTTCTCCGAAATGGATTACCTTGACGCGTGGTATGAGCACCTGGACGTGGAGGAGACGCTCGACCGCTTCGAGACCACCGGTTCCAAACGCAGCCGTGTGCTGCGTGAGGCGGCCATGAAGGCGCTGCTGAAGGATAACGACGCGGCGGCGGCCAAACTGTGCCGTTATGAGAGCGGCAAGCTCAGGTTCAAATCCAATCCGCCCGAGCTGGTGCCGATCAATCAGCTGGATGATTACGCCGACTTGGATGCGTTGCAGGCACGTATAGACACGCTGTTCGAGAGCTACCGGCATTCCCTGTACGACGATCGCCGTTGGGTGTTCGATCATTTGCGCTATCAGGATGCGGCCCGCAAGGTGGTGGGCGTGGGCTCGGTGGGCCAGCGCGCGTGGACGTCGGTGTGGATCGCGCGTGATATCGACGATCCGATGATGATTCAGATGAAGGAGGCCACGTATTCCGTGCTCGAGCATTACTGCGGCGCGTCGCCGTACGCCACGCACGGTGAGCGCGTGGTTCAGGGGCAGAAGCTGATTCAGAATACGGCCGATGTGCTGTTGGGTTGGTCGAGCTTTATGGCCGAGGATGGCCGACCGCGCGACTATTACGTGCGCCAGTTGTGGAATGGCAAGGGGTCGATTGATATCGACAATCTCAACGCTTCGGGATTGAGCGATCTGTCACGCATGTGCGCATGGTCGTTGGCGCACGCCCACGCCCGCACCGGCGATTCGATTGCGATCGCCAATTACATGGGTGGCACCGACGAATTCGATCAGGCCATCGCCTCATTCGCCGTCAGCTACGCCGAACAGAATGATGAAGACTACGCCGTCTTCAAAAAGCTCCTCAAATCCGGCGACCTCCCTTGCTGAGCCGTTAAGCGGACAGCCCAATGGGCTGTCCGTAGGAGGGGTCTGAGTGAAGCGATAGCTGAGCGAAGGTAGATTAACAGTCTCGCTAAGGCGAGTCCTTTGCCTACTTCGCTACTTCAAGCGCTTCCTGGAGCGTGAACGCACGTGCATAGAGGGACTTGCCGAGGATGGCAGAATCAACACCAATTTCAGCCAGTTCCTTGATGGCGCGCAAATCGTCCAGCTTGGAGATACCACCGGAAGCCGTGACCTTGGCGTCGGTGCGTTCAGCGACTTCACTCAGCAATTGAATGTTCGGGCCGGACATCATGCCGTCCTTAGCCACGTCGGTTACCACGTAACGCGAGCAGCCCACGGAGTCAAGGAACTTCATGGTCTCAAACAGGTCGCCGCCTTCGCGCGTCCAGCCGCGCGCCGCCAGTGTGTGACCGCGCACATCCAGACCAACAGCCACGCGGTCGCCGTACTTCTTGATGACCGAGGCGGTCCAATCCGGATTCTCCAAAGCGGCGGTGCCGATGTTCACTCGGGCGGCACCGGCCTCAAGGGCCGCGTCCAACGAAGCGTCATCGCGCACGCCGCCGGACAGTTCGATGTTCACGCGGTCGCCGAGCTCATGAACGATTTCTCGCAGCTGATCGCGATTGTTGCCCGTACCGAAAGCGGCATCAAGGTCGACCAGGTGAATCCATTCGGCACCGGCCTCAACCCAAGTACGGGCGGCCTCGAACGGCGAACCGTAATCGGTTTCGGAACCGGATTCGCCTTGGCGCAGGCGCACGGCCTTGCCATCGCGTACATCGACGGCGGGCAGCAGAGTCAACGACATAAGAAGAGCCTTTCTTCAGTTACTTATACACAATTTGAGCTCCCTCGTCAGAGGGAGCTTCATGCTTTTTTACAGCGTGGCGATCCAGTTCTTGAGGAGCTGGGAGCCAGCGTCCCCGGACTTTTCCGGGTGGAATTGCGTAGGCGGCCACAAAGCGCGATCGGCCGTACGAGCACCAGCTCACGCGTTCGGGCGAATCGCTCAGATCGATGTCGAAGCGGGACGTATCCGCCGGCTTCACTTCCATCGCGGCGTAGGAGTGCACGAAGTAGAACCGTTCGTTCTCCACGCCGTTGAGCAGCACCGAATCGGGGGCGGCCTCGATCGTGTCCCATCCCATGTGAGGCACCACGTCGGCGTCCAGCAGGTTCACCGAACCGCCGATCAGTCCGATGCCTGCGGCATGGGCACCGTGCTCCAGACCGTGTTCGAACATGATCTGCTCGCCCACGCACACGCCGAGCACCGGGCGGCCAGCGCGGATGCGATCATAGATCACACGGTCGCCGTCGACCTTCTTCAGTCCTTCCATACATGCGGCGAACGCACCCACGCCCGGCACGACTAGGCCGTCGGCCTCCAACGACTGCCGGTAGTCGGAGGTGAGGGTGGTGTCGACGCCAAGATTGGCGAGCGCACGCACCATGGAACGTACATTGCCGAAACCGTAATCGAAAACAACCGCTGTGGTCATCTGCTCTCCTATCCCCTACTGGTTTGGTTGGCGTCTATTCGATGCGGGAGCCGCGCCCGCCACGTCCGCGCCTAGTGTGGTTGGCGAGAATCTGCATCGCCTGATCATGGTCGAGTCCAGCGGAATCCACCACTTCGAACCCTTGGGTCTTGAGTTGGTTCAGGGTTACGATGCCGAGCATCAGGTCCTCGACGAAGCGCGGTGTGGAGGTGAACAGCACGGGCGGCGCGAAACTCTGGCCGGCCTCTCCCTGCACGTACATGGCCACTTCGAGCTTGTCGGCACGGTTGACTGCAAGAATCACGGCCATGCCGGATACCACGGTGGTCAGGTCCTTGGCTGCGGCTTCCGGGCCGTCGCCGTCCAGATTCTTCAGCACCGCGACGGCCCCCTGATTGGCACCGATGCATGCGGCGGAGATGTCCGACAGCTGGCAGAACGCGGCCAACAGTTCGGCGGAGGCAAGACGGGTAACGATCAGCGCCACCTTCGCCTTGTTACCCAACAGTCCAGCGAGTTCGTTGTCGAAGCCGAGCGAGGGGTCGACCACATCGGCCATGGCCTCGTTCACCGCATCCGCAACGGACCCGGTGACGTCGTCGGTCATAGGCCGGCCGGAATCAGCGGAAGCCTTATCAGCCGTATCATCATTCGCGTCGGAATCGGACTTCGCTGAAGCAGCGTCCGCTGTTTTATCGGCATCACTGGTATCACTGGCATCGCCGGATACCGAATCGTCCGCGAATTCTTTCTCGAATCCGGCGAGCGCAGCCTCAAGCTCCTCGTCGGAGAAGTGCGATTCGTCCGGATCGAACTTGTCGTCGGTCATCACAGGGCTCCCTTGGTGCTGGGCACGCCGTCTACACGCGGGTCGATTTCCACGGCGAAGCGCAGCGCACGGGCCAGCGCCTTGAATTCGGCTTCAGCGATGTGGTGCGGGTCGCGGCCGGCGAGCACCTGCATGTGCAGGCAGATGCCGGCGTGGAAGGCGATGGATTCCATGACGTGGCGGACCAGCGAGCCGGTAAAATGGCCGCCGATCATGCAGAATTCGTAGCCTTCGGGCTCGCCGCTGCACACGCAGTACGGGCGGCCGGAAATGTCGACCACGGCCTTGGCCAGCGCCTCGTCGAGCGGCACGGTGGCGTCGGCAAAGCGGCGGATGCCTTTCTTGTCGCCGAGAGCCTGCTTCAGAGCTTCGCCGAACACGATGGCCGTATCTTCCACAGTGTGGTGCACGTCGATGTCGGTGTCGCCGTGGGCGTGGATGGTCAGGTCGATCAGCGAATGCTTGCCGAGCGCGGTCATCATATGGTTGTAGAACGGCACGGATGTATCGATATCGGTTTTGCCTGTGCCGTCGAGGTTCAGTTCGAGGTCGATGTGTGATTCGCTGGTTTCGCGGACGATGCGCGCGGTTCTTGCCATCATGTCTCCTGTGTGATTCGTCATATTGGATTGCGTCGGGACTCGAATCGCTTCGGGTCTCGCCGCAATCGGAAAGAAACGTCCCTTATGCTGCTTCCACTATACGAAGCACTTCAACAAGGGCGTTACGGAAGGTTTCCATCTCCTCGTCGGTGCCCATGCACACGCGCAGCCAACCGTCCGGTCCGACCACGCGGATGAGTACGCCGCGCTTCAGGAGCTCGTCGAAGATGGCTTCACGCTTGTCGAAGTGCCCGCCGAACAGCAGGAAGTTCGAGCCGGATTCGGCCACTTCAAGCGGCTGGTCCTTGTAGGTCTGTTCCTTGAGCCATGCGGCGGTGGCCTCGCGGGTTTCGCGCAGGTGCTCGACACGGCTCAGCTGCTCGTCGGTGTGTTCGAAGGCGGCCAGTGCGGCGGCCTGAGTCACGGCGGACAGGTGGTACGGCATACGTACGATACGCACGCAGTCGATGATGCCCTTGGACGCGGCCAGGTAGCCGACTCGCGCACCGGCGAAGGCGAAGGCCTTGCTCATGGTGCGGCTGACGGCCAAGTTCGGGTGGTCCTTGATCAGGCTCACGGCGCTCGGGGTGCCGGGCTTGCGGAATTCCACGTACGCTTCGTCGATGACGAGAATCGGGTGCACGCCCTCGCCCGCGCCGACCACTTCAGCGGTTTCGCAGGCGGCGAGAATACGTTCGATATCCTCCATCGGCAACGGGGTGCCGGTCGGGTTGTTTGGGCTAGTGAGCAGCACCATCGAGGGCTTGACCTCGGCGATGGCCTCAAGCACCTTGTCGACGTTCAGCGTGAAGTCGGCGTTGCGGTGGGCGAGCTTCCAACCGGTGAAGGTGTCGCGGGCGTACTCCGGGTACATGGAGTACGTCGGGTCGGCACCGAGTGCGGTGCGGCCCGGGCCACCGAAAGCCTGGAACAGCTGGAGCATGATCTCGTTGGAGCCGTTGGCACCCCACAGCTCGTCCACGTCCAGACGGGTACCGGATTCGCGGGCCAGGTAATCGGAGAATGCCTGACGCAATTCGATGTGCTCACGGTCCGGGTATCGGTTGAGTGTGGGGGCGATTTCACGCACACGCTTGGCGATGGTGTCGCATACGGCCGGGTCCGGCGCATACGGGTTCTCGTTGACGTTCAGGCACACCGGCACGTCCAGCTGGGGAGCGCCGTACGGCTCCTCACCGATCAGGTCGTTGCGCAGCGGCAGGTTTGCAGGAATCGAGCTCATCGCAGACCGGCTTCCTTCTCCTGCTCGCGCAGGGTGGCCTTGTCATACGGATCCTTGACGAAGCGGGAGAGCACGCACTCGCCGTGGGCGGGCAGGTCCTCGGATACCGCGAAGGCGTTGATGCGGGCGGCGAGGGCCTTGAGGCCTTCCTCGTCGTATTCGATGACTTCGACCGGCTTCATGAAGGTGTGCACGCCGAGGCCTGCGGCGAAGCGGGCGGTGCCGCCGGTGGGCAGCACGTGGTTGGAGCCGGACATGTAGTCGCCCAGCGGCACCGGGGAGTACGGACCGCGGAAGATGGCACCGGCGTTCTTGATGCGCTTGACGACCGCATCGGCATCCTTGGTCTGAATCTCAAGGTGTTCGGCGGCGTAGGCGTTGGCCGCGTCGATGGACTGGTCGAGACCGTCGGTCAGCACGATGGCAGACTGGGTGCCGGACAGCGACGTGTGGACACGCTCGGCGTGCTCGGTACGCGGCACGCGGTACTTGAGGCTCTCCTGCACCTTGTCGGCAATCTCGGTGGAGTCGGTGAACAGCACGGAACCGGCGAGCTCATCGTGCTCGGCCTGGCCGATGAGGTCGGCGGCCAGCAGGCTCGGGTTGGCGGTTTCGTCGGCGATGATGCCGATTTCGGTGGGGCCGGCAACCGCGTCAATGCCCACGAATGCGGAGACCAGCGACTTGGCGGTGGCCACGAAGATGTTGCCCGGGCCGGTGATCTTGTCAACCGGATCGCACAGGATGTCGCCGTCCTGCGGCTCGCTGCCCTTGGCGCCGTATGCGAACATGGCAATGGCCTGAGCGCCGCCGACCGCGTATACCTCGTCAACACCGAGGATGGCGCAGGTGGCGAGGATGGTCTTGTTCGGCAGGCCTTCCTCATTGTCGCGGGCGGGCGGGGTGGCGATGGCCAGCGATTCGACGCCGGCGGCCTGGGCCGGCACAGCGTTCATGATGACGGAGCTCGGGTAGACGGCCTTGCCGCCGGGCACATACAGGCCGACGCGCTGAATCGGAATCCAGCGTTCGGCCACGCGGGCGCCTTCGGCGAGGTCGGTGTAGAAGTCCTTCGGCACCTGGTTGGCGGCCACGGCGCGGGCGCGGCGCACCGATTCCTCGATGGCGGCGCGCACTTCGGGGTCGAGCGTGGTCAGGGCGTCCTTGATCGCCTCGACCGGCACGCGCAGGTTCTTGGGACGCACGTGATCGAACTTCTCCTCGAAGTCGCGCAGGGCAGCGGCGCCGCGTTCTTTGACATCGTCCAGAATCGGACGCACCAAATCGGTGGCTTCGGAAGTACCCATTGCAGCACGCGGCATCGCGGCAAGCAGTTCGGCACGGGACAGGTTCTGACCACGCAGGTCAATGATTCGCATGATGTTCTCACTCATAACGCCCCATCGTAGCAATGTGCGAGGCCTAAGCGGCGAGGAACGCCCATGTTCACCCGTATCGTGAGATTATCGTGCGTGATGTGGGTTCGTGATACAGGTTATTGACGCACGCCAAATGCCCGAGCGGTCTCATCGATAATCGGCATGTCATGCACGGCGACGTGACTCACTTCGGACCATCGCGGGCCAATGGCTAATTGCTCAACCAAGGCTTGCACTGCGTCGCTGCTGCCTTGTGCTTCCAGCTCAACCGAGCCATCGCGACAATTACGCACCCAACCCCGTACACCAAGCCGACGTGCCTGAGTCACCGTAAAATAACGGAATCCCACGCCTTGCACCAGTCCGTTGACCACTATATGTTTGCGGACCAAATTCGCCGATTGCCTCATGATGCTCAGTTCCTAATCCATCGTTCGCAGCATTGGGTAGAGGCTCAGGAATCGCCGGTATGCGTCGGCATATGTGCGTGCGGTGTCAGGATTCGGCTGGTATACAGTGCATTCGCATACTGATTGCAGCAGGTCTGGTACATTGAATACCAACGAGGCCATTGCCACTGCTGGCAGAATATCGGCATTGGCGAACACTTCGATGGGATGCTCCAACACATCGGACAGAATCTGGCACCACGCATTTTCTCTGGCTCCGCCGCCAATCAGGGAAATCTCGGTGGGTTTGGCGTCAAAACTTTCCATACCTTGACGAATGGAGAAGGCCACACCCTCAAGCGCGGCACGCATCATGTCTGCCTTGGCGGTGTCTGGATCGAGGCCCACATAGGCACCGCGAATATTCGGATTCATAACAGGGAATCGCTCCCCCACCAGATATGGCAGGCATAGCACACCGTTGGAGCCGGGTTTGGATGTTTCGATAAGCTGATGCGCCTCTGCGTAATCGCCATCGGAGAATACGCCGGTAACCCATTTATGCACGTCGCCGGCGTTGAGGAATGGCACGGCATTCACGAAGCCTTCTTCCACGCCAAATGCCAGATTCGCAGCACCTGGCTTGTCGGTGAACGGCTCGGGCGAAACGGTGGCGATCCAGCCTGAGGTGCCGATATTGATGTTGTATTGACCAGGGTGGCTGACACCGCTGGCAAGTGTGGTGGCACCCGCGTCTCCAATGCCCGCGTATACCGCAGTTCCGGCGGAAAAACCGGTGCGTTGTGCAGCGGATTCCGTCACTGTGCCAATGTTGTCTTGCGGATTGTGCAGGTGTGGCAATATGGTCATGTCGATTTCTGCGACCTCGCATAATTCGGCATCCCACTGGCCATTACGGATATTCATGGCCCCAGCTGTGGAACACGCCGCCACATCGCCCACGCATTCGCCAGTTAATTGGGCGATCAAGTAGTCCTTGGAACTGATCAATACATGACGAATGCGCGCGTACGTTTCCGGCTCGTGTTCACGCAGCCACATCAACTTGGGCAACGGCAAGCAGCCTTCGAGCCGGTTACCAACGGTGTTCAGGAAACGTTCTGCACCGCCCTGATATGTCTCGGCGAGTTGCTTGGCCTGTTCCTCGGCTCGGCCATCCGAATACAGAATGGCATTGCGGACGGGATTGAGCTCGCCGTTCAAAACAATAACATCCTGCATCTGACCGCTGAAAATGATGCCACGAATGCGAGTCACATTGAATTCTGACTCGGATTGCCGCGCCTGCTCAATCATGTGCCTGGAGGCCGAGCAGAAAGCTTGCCACCATTGATCGGGGCTCTGCTCCCGATAGTCGCCGTTGATAATAAGGTCAAGTTCGCTACTCGCACTAGCTACAATGCAACCCTGCCCATTAACTAAGGCACCCTTCAACGCCGTGGTCCCCGCATCAAATGCAGCCACATATTCCGTAGTCATATCGTTCATCGTAGCGCTGAAAAAAAGAATCATTCTTTGCCAGCAAAACGCGGCTTATTGCATCGTCTTGTTTCTAGAATGGGAAATTGAACGAATACTACGACTAGTGAGGCATTATGGCAATTCAATCGACAATCATGCTGAACAACGGCACTGTCATCCCGCAGGTGGGCTTGGGCGTATTCCAGACACCGGATGGTGATACTACAGTGAACGCGGTGCAGACGGCTCTGGAGAATGGCTACCGCCATATCGATACCGCAATGATTTACCACAACGAGGCTTCAGTGGGTGAAGGTATTCGCCGTGCTGGTGTGCCGCGCAGCGATTTCTTCTTGACCACCAAGCTGTGGAATGACGATATTCGCGCACGCCGCGGCAAGGATGCATTCCAAGAAAGCCTCGACCGCTTGGGCGTGGATTATGTGGATCTGTATCTGATTCACTGGCCAGCAGACGGCTGGCAGCAGGCATGGGACGACTTGCAGGAGATTTATGCCTCTGGCCGTGCCAAGGCCATTGGCGTCAGCAACTTCCAAAAGCATCATATCGATGAGCTACTGACCCATAGCGATGTGGTGCCTGCTGTAGACCAGGTTGAGTCTTCCCCACAATTCACCAATCAAGAGCTTATTGGCCAGCTGCGTGCCAAGGGCATTCACACTGAAGCTTGGAGTCCGCTCGGCGGCACCGGCGGTAACCTACTCAGCAACCCAGTACTGGCCGGAATCGGTGCCAAGTACGGCAGGTCTGCTGCACAGGTAGTGATTCGTTGGCACATCCAGCGCGGCATCGTCGTGCTTCCCAAGTCCACTCATGCCGAGCGCATCAAGCAGAACTTCGAGGTCTTCGACTTCAACCTATCGGTCGATGATATGACCGCCATCTCCGCCATCAACACCGGCAAGCGCAACGGTGCTGATCCGGACAATTTCAATTTCTAGACCTTTATCGGTCCAGATACGCAAAGAGGGAACTCTCCGTCATTGGAGGGTTTCCTCTTCTATATGCTTTCGATTCGGCCACACCCTAGGTGCGAGAGCCTATGTCTTGTCGGTGTCTTGTCTTGTTGGTTTCGGATATAGGGAAAGCCCCTTGGGGCGTGTGCTCCGAGGGGCTTCCTGTACGTGTGGTGCGGCGGCGTGCTACTCTCCCACACCCTGTCGGGTGCAGTACCATCGCCGTGCCAGGCCTTAGCTTCCGGGTTCGGAATGGGACCGGGCGTCTCACCTGGGCCATGGCCGCCGCAAATCTTCTCTTGTACGGTCAGACGCTGGGGTCTGCCGGCCTGTGGCGGCCTGGGAACCGGACAGCGGACGCGGATATGTCGATGTTTCGTCTTGCGGCCAGACAATGCTCATTGCCGTCTGGTGCCGTTTGCAGGAGGAAGATGCGGTCCAACCGCCAGGGGTTGGAATGTTAGTGTTGCCTTTCGTCCGTTAGTACCGGTCGGCTCCACCCCTCGCGGGGCTTCCACGTCCGGCCTATCGACCACGTGTTCTGCATGGGGACTACAGGAACTCGAAGGTTCCACGGAATGCTTATCTTGGAGCAGGCTTCCCGCTTAGATGCTTTCAGCGGTTATCCCTTCCGAACGTAGCCAACCGGCCGTGCCACTGGCGTGACAACCGGCATACCAGAGGTTCGTCCACCCAGGTCCTCTCGTACTATGGGCAGGCCTCCTCAGCATTCCAACGAGCGCAGAGGATAGAGACCAAACTGTCTCACGACGTTCTGAACCCAGCTCGCGTGCCGCTTTAATCGGCGAACAGCCGAACCCTTGGGACCTGCTCCAGCCCCAGGATGCGACGAGCCGACATCGAGGTGCCAAACCATCCCGTCGATATGGACTCTTGGGAATGATCAGCCTGTTATCCCCGGGGTACCTTTTATCCGTTGAGCGATGCCGCGTCCGTACACCGGCACCGGATCACTAGTCCCGACTTTCGTCCCTGCTCGGACCGTCGTCCTCGCAGTCAAGCCCGCTTGTGCACTTGCACTCGCCACCCGATTGCCAACCGGGCTGAGCGGACCTTTGGGCGCCTCCGTTACTCTTTGGGAGGCAACCGCCCCAGTTAAACTACCCGCCAGGCACTGTCCCTGAACAGGATGACTGTTCGAGGTTAGACATCCAATGCGAACAGAGCGGTATTTCACCTTACGGCTCCGCGCGATCTGGCGACCGCGCCTCTCGGCCTCCCGCCTATGCTACACAATCCACACCGAATGCCAATACCAAGGTATAGTAAAGGTCCCGGGGTCTTTTCGTCCTTCTGCGCTTAACGAGCATCTTTACTCGTACTGCAATTTCGCCGAGCTCCTGGTCGAGACAGTGGGGAAGTCGTTACGCCATTCGTGCAGGTCGGAACTTACCCGACAAGGAATTTCGCTACCTTAGGATGGTTATAGTTACCACCGCCGTTTACCGGGGCTTGAATTCACCGCTTCACCCGAAGGCTGACGGATCCTCTTAACCTTCCGGCACCGGGCAGGCGTCAGTGCATATACAGCGGCTTGCGCCTTCGCATGCACCTGTGTTTTTGGTAAACAGTCGCTACCCCCTGGTCTGTGCCACCCCCAAAAGCTCCCACAGCAAGTGTGTTCACCATCGGGGGTCTCCCTTAAACCGAAGGAACGGGAGTGATTTGCCGAGTTCCTTGACCAGGATTCGCTCGATCGCTTTGGTATTCTCTACCTGACCACCAGTGTCGGTTTGGGGTACGGGCGGCTTCGAGCCTGACGCCGAAGCTTTTCTCGGCAGCCGGGATCACCGGATATCGGGCCATAAGGCCCCCATCATCGCACCTCGGACCCATGCGGGACGGATTTGCCTGTCCCACGCCCTGCGTGCTTGACCACGGAAGACCACCTCCGCGGCCGGCTACCCTTCTGCGTCACTCCTGCGCTGACCTACTACAAGGATCGGTCCCAACAGGCCAGGGCATCCCGCCCCCGAAGGAGCAGTAAGCCCGGACCCGGAGGTTAGTACTCCAAGCCTCGGTTTTGGCGGCTGAAAGCCGGTACGGGAATATCGACCCGTTCATCCATTCGACTACGCCTGTCGGCCTCGCCTTAGGACCCGACTCACCCAGGGACGATGAACGTGGCCCTGGAACCCTTGGTCATCCAGCGGACGGGATCTTCACCCGTCTCTCGCTACTCATGTCTGCATTCTCACTCCCATGAAGTCCACGGCGCGTTCACACGGCCGCTTCGCCCCTCATGGGACGCTCTCCTACCCAGTACAAAATACTGCCGCGTCTTCGGTGGTGTGCTTGAGCCCCGCTACATTGTCGGCGCGGAACCACTAGACCAGTGAGCTGTTACGCACTCTTTCAAGGGTGGCTGCTTCTGAGCCAACCTCCTGGCTGTCTATGCGACTCCACATCCTTTCCCACTTAGCACACGCTTCGGGACCTTAGACGACGGTCTGGGCTGTTTCCCTTTCGACGACGAAGCTTATCCCCCGCCGACTCACTGCCGGGATACGCGTCACCGGTATTCGGAGTTTGGTTGCTGTTGGTACCCGATACGGGCCCGCAAGCATCCAGTAGCTCTACCCCCGGGACGTAATGACCCGACGCTGCACCCAAATGCATTTCGGAGAGAACCAGCTATCACGGAATTTGATTGGCCTTTCACCCCTAGCCCCAAGTCATCCCCCCGGTTTTCAACCCAGGTGGGTTCGGTCCTCCACGCGGTCTTACCCGCGCTTCAACCTGCTCAGGGCTAGATCATCCCGCTTCGGGTCCAGGACACGCGACTCAAACGCCTTTTAAGACTCGCCTTCGCTACGCATACCCCACACGGGTTATGCTCGCCACATGCCACTGACTCGCAGACTCATTTTTCGATAGGCACGCCGTCACCCCACAAAAGGGCTCCGACGGATTGTAGGCGCACGGTTTCAGAGACTGTTTCACTCCCCTCCCGGGGTACTTTTCACCTTTCCCTCACGGTACTCGTTCGCTATCGGTCAGACAGGAATATTCAGGCTTACCCAACGGTCTGGGCGGATTCGCACGGGGTTCCACGGGACCCGTGCTACTTGGGAGACGCGATCGGCAGACCATGCGCGTTCAGGTACGGGGCCCTCACCCTCTGCGGCCCGGTATTCAACCCGGTTCCCCTGACACATGGTTTTCTGCAACTGCCGGCCGGCCCGTCGGAGCCGGCGCACGCGATCCCGCAACACCCCGCGCGCAACCCCCGACGGGTATCACACGCGCAAGGTTTGGCCATCATCCGCTTTCGCTCGCCACTACTCACGGAATATCCTTTCCTGCAGGTACTGAGATGTTTCACTTCCCTGCGTACCCCCCGGCCGAAGCCGGTACCGACCCATGACGGTCGGTGGGTTCCCCCATTCGGAAATCCTCGGATCAAAGCCCTGTTGGCGGCTCCCCGAGGCATATCGCAGCCTCAAACGTCCTTCATCGGTCCTGTCTGCCAAGGCATCCACCATACGCCCTTGCAAGCAACACACACCACGAAAGTGCATGGCCGCAAGATTCCTCTAGCAAATTCCCAGACGACAAATCATCACACTAAAAATGATCACAAAACGATCGAAACGAACAATAGAGTTCGATTCGAAATCAACAGCAAAACAAAGATTCAAAAACCCTTGTTTTGCTCGCGTCCACTATCCAGTTCTCAAGCCACCACGCACCGCCACGCCATCGCGCCGGCACACGGCCGGCCCCCAGGCACGACGGGCATCGAATCGCGCCAGGCAAAAGCCTGGGGTGGCGATCCGGGAGCCCAAAAGCGCATCCATACCACCCCGCACCCACCGCACGACCGGCAGGGCAAAGCCAACGACGTCTTCCACACCAGCAACCCCGCCGCCATCGCACCATGCGACGCGCGGGGCGCACACCGTCGGACGAACATCCGACTGAATTCTCCGTAGAAAGGAGGTGATCCAGCCGCACCTTCCGGTACGGCTACCTTGTTACGACTTAGTCCCAATCACGAGCCTCACCTTAGACGGCTCCATCCCACAAGGGGTTAGGCCACCGGCTTCGGGTGCTGCCCACTTTCATGACTTGACGGGCGGTGTGTACAAGGCCCGGGAACGCATTCACCGCGACGTTGCTGATTCGCGATTACTAGCGACTCCGCCTTCACGCAGTCGAGTTGCAGACTGCGATCCGAACTGAGACCGGTTTTCAGGGATCCGCTCCGCGTCACCGCGTCGCATCCCGTTGTACCAGCCATTGTAGCATGCGTGAAGCCCTGGACGTAAGGGGCATGATGATCTGACGTCATCCCCACCTTCCTCCGAGTTAACCCCGGCGGTCCCCCGTGAGTTCCCGGCATAATCCGCTGGCAACACGGGGCGAGGGTTGCGCTCGTTGCGGGACTTAACCCAACATCTCACGACACGAGCTGACGAC
>OKFV01000126.1_pt1 | contig 20365 bp, 19 predicted proteins | sample 1612591 | NCBI WGS metagenome assembly OKFV01 (sample SAMN04436806, study PRJEB24849) | human gut metagenome | biome: human gut; feature: NICU; material: stool | host: Homo sapiens | place: USA: Saint Louis, MO | collected 2011-05-19 | reverse complement strand
CCCTGCGAGGCCGGCGCACGGTACACGCGCGTGTACCGCGCGTTCAACGTGGACGTCACGCCGATCTCGTCGCCGGTCTGGTCGCCGGGCGTCCTGCCCTCGACCCCGTGCCTCTCGTCCCAATGCGCGCCCACGAACTCGCCATCACCCATGTAGATCTCCGTATGCCCGTCGGCCCACACGACGTCGCCCGCCTGCAGGGACGCCACATCCCTGAAATCCGACCGTTCGAAACCGGCCGCCTTCAACACCGAATCCATGCCGTCAGTGTTGAACGGGCTCGACCCCACGTCGAAGCCCGCATGGCGCAACGCCGCCCACACGAACGACGAACAGTCGTAATCCGGGTCGCCCCCGCGGTTCGGCTGCGAATACCCATGTTTATCGTCCTTCGCGACCGACACCGCCCAATCCACCCACGACGAGGAGCCCGTCACGCAACGCGTCCCCAGGCCGTAATCCGACTGCAGGATCGCGACCACCAGGATCACCAGGCACAACAACACGACCACGACCGTGAGCAGCGGGGCCGCGACCACCATGCCGGCCACCACGAACGCCTTGCCCGACGACCCCCGCTTCCCCTCGCCACCAGCCATGCAAGCCTCCCAACACGCGCGACGCACAATCCGGCCATCCACGCCGCCGCCGGCCCGAATCCCGCCGATATCGGGCCAAAGAAGGGATATTGGGGATAATGGGACCATGTACATGCCCCAGCTGACCGAAACCGTCCGAACCATCAGGAAAGACCATCCCGGCGCATTCAGATACAAATGGGAATTCATCGACGGTCCCGCCCGCTTCGAAGCGGTGTTCATCGACCGCGTCAGCCATGCCGATCCCGAAGACGACAGACCATGCGCGGTGCTGACGGTCATCCAAATACTGTCCGACGAATCGGAAGGAAGGATATGGTCGCATCAATACCAGGTGAAAAGGGCCAGGAACGGAATGCTGTACTCCAACCCATACCTCGACGCGGACTATGCGTCCCTGAAAGCGATCCTCCAGATCAGATCATCGGGGGAAGGGCGCCCATGGAAAGTGGAGGAGTTCCTGCAACGGGCGGACATGTCCTCCAAACAGGTGACCGAACGATGGGAAAAGTCCGAGATACGGTACGCCTCGCAGCTGCCGCCAAGCATGAGGAACGACGTCGAGGAGAGCGACAAGCTGGTGTTCGTCGGTTTGAAACTCAACCCGGAAGGACAGCATCAGACGACCGGCAACTACCTCAAGACCATGCGGCTCATATCAAAGGAGATAGCCGACCACTGCCGGCGGACCAACCAGTCCACACGATGGACGGAACATGCGCCATCCGGGGAAACGGAGAACAGATTGCCCCGCAACATCATCGAAGTGCAGCGTTACAGCCATCTGGACTGAAGACGATCGAGCGCGCCATCCACCGCCCGCCGGGCGACGGCATGACCCAAACCCGCGATGGCCGCCGCAAGCTCGGCCTCGGTCCGGGGCGGATGCGATACAAGCTCGCGCACACCGTAATCCAATGTCGAATCAAGGGCCTCCCACGCGGCCGGCACGCAATGCTCCCTGAGCCCGTCCGAGAAATCAAACGCGCGCGACAATACCAGCAGATCATGATCCGTCAACGGTTCATCGAAAACACCCCACATCAACGGGGCGGAACGAGCCGATTCTTCTACGCCCACGCATACGCGGAAAACACCTCCGACATCATTGTCGTCGGCCGGACCGCCATGAGCCGAACCCGTCATCGCACGCCTCCTTCTGATCATTGTCATGGGTGTCACTCAAGCCATGCGACGCATGCCATCGATATGCGGACAAAACAGGGCGGCTCATCTAACCGAGACGTAATCCCTGAAGGAAGACAACGCCCGGGCCAGGGCCGGGGCGGCATCGGCGTCCATGCGCGACAGCCTCCAACGCCACCAGCAGGCGGCCTCCAACGGCAACGCGACCTGACGCAGGACCAAGCCCAACAGGATGAGATCGCCACCTACCAGAATCTCGATCGTCGACTGGATCACAATGGCCGCGACGGACCGTGCCCCCATACGTCCTTGACCCGTCGCCTATTTTGTGTCACAATATTACCGTGAACATATTCCCCTCGGCGCTCAAGCACGGCATCGAACCGGATGACGCCATGTACGTGGTGGAGCATCCGCTTCGCGACCTCGTGCTGCGTGAGGACCCCCTCAAGGTCCTGTATCTGGGTATATCACCGGATGGCCTTCCACTGGAGGTGGTGGTGGCCGACACATCGAGGGGGCCGGCGCTCATCCATGCGATGCGCATGAGGACCCAATACGTGAAACTGCTGGAAGGAGGCAGGCAATGGACATGAACTACGACATCCTCTCCTACGACGAACTGCCGGCCGACGAGGCCGCGATGCTCAAGGCCGATGCCGAGGAGGCCGAGAGGGGCTACACCGACGAGCAGCTATCCGAGGCGCTGAAGAGAACCCCAGGCCGTCCCCTAGCCGTGGGCAGCACCCCTGCCTCCAACGTGATCCGCGTCCGTCTGGACGACGAACGCGACGCGAAGCTGGAACGGTACATGCGCAAACACCACATGAGCCGCAGCAATGCGGTGCGCACGCTCCTAGACAAGGCGCTGGCCGAGATCTGATTCTCCGCCCGAAAACAGGCCCTCCGTCCCGCGGCGGAGGGCCTGCTGTTTTTCCGACTTACGTTATACGGCCGATGTCCGTGTTTCTCGGCGTCCCGCGCACGAAGTGGCAGCCGCTCGTAGATGGGCGCGACGCCGCGTCGAACCCGTCGAGCACGTCGCCGGACCAGGCCCTACGCGGGGACGCGAACCTCATAGCCAATCGGGCTCCATGCCGATAAGGTCCCGGGCGGTCTGCGGCACCGGCCTGTCGAGGGCCTTGAGAAACTCGTCGAACGCCTTGGACGGCAGACGCGTGACGGTCTCCTCCTCGATACCGCGGTAAGCCGGTTCCATCGTGATTTCTCCCATATCCCGATTGTACGTCGTGAAGTACATGCCGGTGCCGGACGGGACGAATGATAAAAGGCCTTTCGTTGGACGGCGTATGCATCCGATACACAGGCCGGAACCCCGATAACGGAAAGGCCCGGTCACGCCGCGCGGAACGCTCGTGCCAGTCTGGTCGCGTTCTCCAGGCTCACCTTCGACATGTCCCCATTCTTGAGCCACGCGTTCACGTTCCCGACATTCAGTCCGAGTTCACGGCAGATCGGCGCGACAGGCACGCCCCTCTCCCGTTTCGCGCGAAGACAGGCATCCCTTCTGATGGATTTCGAGCGGGCAAGAGTCTCCGGCCTGTGCCAGTCGGCATAGAAGGAGTTCAACACCTTCCGGTACCTGTCACCGGTGGAAGGGTCGTAGCCGTGCTCCAACGCATAGTCTTGGGGGGCGAGTTCCCCTAGAGAATCGGCCGCATGCTCGTATTCACCCCTCAGCTCGGAATCGTCGGTCATGGCCATCAGCTCGGGAAAACGGTCCGACTGCAGGGCGTACAGCAACAAAGGCTCGCGCAGCCGTCCTTCACTATGGCACGCCATGACGCACAGACGAGGAAAATCGAATCTCGACAACCCGGAAAGGTGCAACAGGTATCTGCGCGACCACGGCTCGAAGTTGGGGCGTCTCACGAATGATCTCCAATCATAGGGACGGATGAGGGGCATCGAGTTCTGGCGATGGCTGGTCATCGGATGAGAAGGAGGGAAATCCGAAAGTCGTACTCGTATCGGAAGAAAAGGGGTCGCGACCATCCAGAACTGCTATTCGTTGGTTGAGCAGGTTCCATTGAGCCTCTGTGATATTGATACGAACCTCGGTAATGTCCAGAAGGATGCTGTTCAAGGCGCTGTGGTTGATGGACCCATTGGACCACATATTTTCAAGGTCCCTTCGATCCTTGTCGCCTCTCCACGAAAGGAGTTTCGTTATGGCGAGATCCTCGTTTCCCAAGGTATATACGTCAAGTACCGAACCATCAAATTCCACGGGACGTATCCTGTCGTGCCAGTGAGTCGGATACATATACCGGAAAGTGTCCACATGAGAGTTCATGTCATAGGCGGACATCAAATCGACGACTTCGTCGGGCACGGACAGCACATCGATGTCGGTGGTTACACGGGAAGGGATGAGTCCTCGAATCGATAAAGCACTGCCTCCTGAGATCACGAGTTCGAACTTGCGCGCGCCGCCGAAACGGAAATCAAGGTCTTCATCGAGAAGTCTCAGACGGGATAATATCCCCTCTTTCCCAAAAGAGGAATCCATGATCCACCTCCTTATTATATAAAACCATTTTCTTATTATATAAAACCGACTGACATTGATGAAGATGGTCAAGGCACAGGAGCCGGATACGGAAACCGGACATCGAGGTTCCTGAACGGCGAATCTGAAATGGGAAAAGGAATCGGCCGGCGGCTCGCGGCGTGCGGGTGCCGGATGGGAAGGGGCCGAAAGACGGCCCCGCCCATCAAGGAGGACCATCATGGCCGACATATCCCGCAACACCACGCCAGCCTGGCAGGACCCGCATCTCAAGGACCGTGGCGACTACACCGAACAGGACATCCAAAACATCCAGGAGAAGGGCGGCATCCTGCCCGACTGTATTGCTTCAATGTTTGTTGGGCGGGTTCGGCAGTGTTTTTCCGCAGTGTGGGCTGATGGTTTTCCCCGGTGCCGTCATCGTTTCCCGGTGATGTGAGAGGCATCGGTGCCGCGGCCTGTATATTCCCGAGTTGCAATTCGAATTGGATTCGGCCGGTTGCCGCCGGCCGGTGCTCGGGAAGGAAAGGATCATGGCGATACCGATGCCCATTGTGCAAGATATCAGGAGACTCGACCGGCAGGGGCTGTCGCGCGCGCAGATAGCGCGGCGTCTTCACGTGGATCGCGGGACGGTCGCGAAGTACGCGGATATGGAGGATTGCTCGCCCAAGCCGAAGGCGGATCGCAGGTACGGGTCGAAGATCGACCCGTACGCGCATCTGGTGGACGGGTGGCTGGAGGCCGATCGTCTGCTGCCCAGGAAGCAGCGGCACACGATCAGGCGCGTGCACGACCGTCTGCTGGCGGAGACGGACTACGACGGCGAGTATTCGACCACGATGCGTTACGTGCACCGGTGGCGCGAGGCGAACCGCGGCGTGCCGGATCGCGAGGGGTACGTGCGGCTCGAGTGGGCGGCGGGCAGCATGCAGGTCGATTTCGGCGTGGCCCGGGCCCGGATCGCTGGCGAGATGGCGGACGTGCATTGCCTGGTGGCCTCGTTGCCGTATTCGAACATGCGGTTGTGCGTGGCGTTGCCGGGCGAGAACGCGGAGTGTCTGTGCCATGGCCTGATGCTCGTGTTCGAGCATATCGGGGGTGTTCCTCCCGTGATCGTGATGGACAACGCGACCGGTGCCGGCCGGCGCAACGCGAAGGGCGAGGTCACGTTGACCGGGGTGTTCTCCGCGTTCGTGGCGCATTACCGGCTCGAGGTCCGGTTCTGCAACCCGTACTCGGGCAACGAGAAGGGCAGCGTGGAGAACGCGGTCGGGTTTTTGCGGCGTAATCTCATGGTGCCGCCCATGCACGCGGAATCCTACGGGCAGCTCAGTCGTTTCATGCTTGAACGGTGCGACGGGCTGGCGGCCTCTTCGTATTGCCCGAGGTTGCCGGGCGTGCCCGTGACCGAGGTGTTCGACGAGGAGAAGGCCGCATTGATGCCGTTGCCGTCCACGGCATTCGACCCGGTTCGCTGGGAAAGCCGGACGGCCGACAAGTACGGGCTGGTCGACATCGACTCGAACCGGTACCTCGCCGGCCCCGATTCGGCGCGTTCCAGGGTATTGGCCGCGATCCGGTGGGACACGGTCACGCTCACCTCGCCCGCCACCGGCGAGCTCCTCGCGGAATATCCCAGACAGTACGGACGGTCGCGCAATGTGGAGGATCCCGCGCTCGTGCTTCCCCGGCTCGCGGTCAAACCCCGCGCGTGGCGGGAAAGCTCGATCCGCCCGGACGTGCCCGACGATATACGCGCGTGGCTTGATTCCATGGACGAAAAGACGTTGAAGGAGAGCCTCAAAGCGATCGGGGACGCGTGCCGGGCGGCCGGGTTCGATCCCGCGATGCAGGCGTGCGACGAGATCCTGCGCTCGAACAGGGACATGGGCCTGCACGCGGACATGCTCACCCCGATCGCGTTGCGCATGCGCGATGGGGACTGGGAATACCCGGGCGAGATCACGGAACCCGATCTGAGCGGCTACGACCGGTTCATCACCGACATCGATCCTGCGAGCGGGAAGGAAAACGGATGAGCATCAGACCCGATCCGGTGATCCCGGAGACCCGCCGCCGTCGCGCGTCCACGACCGAGAAGAGCGAGAGGATCCTGAAGATGAGCCGCAGCCTGACCCTCACGCGCAGCGTGCTCGCGGGCACGCTCGCCGAGGCCACGCCCAACCAGCTCGACTTCATCGAACGCTGGTTCACGGCCGAACTCGACTCGCGCGAACAATCCAAACGCCTGCGCCTGCTCAAACAGGCCGGCTTCCCCGCCGACAAGACCCTCGACGGCTATGACTGGACCAACCTGAGAATGCCCGCCGACTGGGGGCGCACGCAACTCGAGAGCCTTGAGTTCATCGACAGGCATGAGGACCTCGTGCTCTACGGGCCGGTCGGGGTCGGCAAGAGCCACCTCGCCATCGCGATCGGACGACTCGCCTGCGAGCGGGGCGTCCCGGTGCGCTTCTTCACCGCGACCGGACTGCTCATGCGCCTGCGCCGCGCCCAGCAGGAACACCGGCTCGACAAGGAACTCGCCACGATCGGCAAGGCGCGCCTATTGGTCATCGACGAGTTCGGCTACCTGCCCATAGACGAGGAAGGCAGCCGTCTCCTCTTCCAGATCATCTCCGACAGCTACGAGACAAGGAGCATCATCTACACCACCAACATCGAATTCAGCGGATGGGGACGCGTGCTCGGCGACAAGAACATGGCCGCCGCCCTCATCGACCGCACCGTCCACCACGGACGGCTCATCAGATTCGAAGGCCGCTCCTACCGAAGCGAACACGCCCTCATGACCAAATAGACCAACAACACAACAACAACACAACGCAGACAGGCAGCGGCCGATACCGCACACCCTGCGGAAAACCCGCTGCCTACACTGCGGAAAAACACTGCACAAAACGCAGACCCCAACTTGACAAAACACACCCGACTTCACGCTCGACGAGGCCGAGGAGACCCACCTGTTCGCACGGGTCGCACAGGCCCTCTCGAAGACCCTCACGCGGCAGGGTCTGGCCGTCAGGCACGAGGCGAAGGCCGCCGCCGAACCCATGGGATTCCGGCTCGACGAACACGCCATCGCGATCGACACCCGCCACCCATGGAAGGACATCGCGCTCGACCTCGCGCACGCCCTCGGCACCGTCCAGGTCGCACGCGACGCGCTCAACCCGGCGGACCAGCCGCAAGGAGCCGCGGAATGGAACAGGTACAAGGACAAGGGCCGCATGGTGGGAGACCAGCTGCTCGCCTCCATCGGACTCCTCAACTCCCACTGGCATGAGAACAGGGGCGTCATCCGCGCCCACGCGCTCCAGGCCCGCGTCATGGCCGAGCCCGACCTGCACGCACCCCTCGGCGTCTACGACTGGAACGCCGCATGGATCACCGGGGAAATCGCCACCAGAAACCCCGACCCCGCCCAGCCGCTCGCCGTCCAACCCATCCGCATCCCCGCCGCCAAGCCGGAGGACATCCACCTCGCTCTGCCCGACGATCCCGCCAACCCGTTGCAGGTCACGGACCATCCGATCATCACGCCGCACGACGACCTCGTGGAGACCACGGGCCGGCACCTGATCCTCGGCGCGGGCATGCCGACCATGCTCATCGTCGACATGGACCGCAGCGACGCCGCCGGCCTCGATCTGGTCCGCCGGGCCGCCACCCATACGAGCACGTTCGACGGAAGCGTGAGCGAATGCATCCGCCAGGCGCAGGCGACGGCCCCCGGCTACGATCCCGCACCCGACGAGGTGCCGACCGGGCGAACATGTTCCCCGACCCCGCCGTACTGCCCGGCGCGATGCCCATGGAAACGCCGGACCGTCCCGGACCCGCGCAGGATGCGGGCATGGACGGTCCGGCCATAGGCGCGTGACCGCAGGGGCGGGCGGAAGCCGGGCTATCCGGCCGGCTGCGCGTTCCGGGCGGCGATGCCGGCCATCAGCGTCGACACCTGGCCAAGCAGCAACGCCAACGCGGCCATGTCGCCCGCATCGCCGTCCGCGTCCAGCCCGGCGGGAGCGGGAGGCAGCGAGGCGATCGCGAGCGACGGGTCCGCGGACAGCAGATAGGCGGCGGTGCGTTCCGCGGCCTCCCTCTGATGCTCCGGCACGGCACGCAGGTAATGCCGCAACGTGGTCTCCTCCCTCACATGTCCGAGGGCGTCCATCGTCTCCTTGAGGCTGCTGCCATCGAGCATGAGACGGGTGGCGTGGGTCACGCGCAGAGTGCGGAACTGCAGGTCGGGACGGCCCGCCGCCTTGCGGGCCTTCATGAAGTGGTTGCGCAGAGTGTTCTGACACAGGATCTCGCCGCGCTTGGCCTGGAAGAACATGTGGTTCGACTGGTCCGGACGATCCTCGAGATGCATGCGAATCAACGGAATCAGCATGTCCGGGATAGGCACCGTACGCCGGGACCCCTTCGTCTTCAACCTGCCGATCCGGGACGGGCCCAGATCATCCGCGCCATGGCTGACGCTGCGACGGATCATCAGCACCTTGTTCTCCAAGTCGAAGTCCATGTCCATCAGACCGCAGACCTCGCCGATGCGCATGCCGCCCGCACAGGCCGCGAGATACACCGACAACCGCGTATAGCCCGGCATCGCATTATATATATGGTACAGTTCGTCGGGCATGACCGGCGGAATATCCGACGACCCAGCCTCCGGCTCGGGCGGAATCGGCAGCGTGAACGGGTTCTCCGCCAACAGGGGAGGAGCGCCCTTGGAGGCCGGCGCACACGCCTCCCGCAACAGCATCTTCAACCGGATGCATTCCGAGCGGAACTGCCATTCCCCGTTCGGATGCGGCCCGTAATACCATTCGGTCACCAGCTCCTCGGTCAACTCGGCCAGTTTCACGTCGCCGAACGCCTCCTTGAGATGCTTGACGTCATTGCGCAGGTTACGCAACGTCGAGCCCGCGATCTCGGCGCCGTCCTTCCTGCGATGCCGGCGCACATACCCGTCGGCGAACACGCCGAACGTCAGCTTCGGCGTCAACGTGTTCCCATCCCGGTCCCGTGGAGGAATCCACGTCATCATCCCACGACGGTGCAGATCGACGATCGACCTCTCGGTCTCGAGCCAATCCTCGGCATCGCCCCGCCTGCCCGGCGCGAAACGTTTCGACACACGCTGACCATTGATCGGCGAGATATAACGAGCCTCGATGCTCGTGACATCCCCTGTCGAACCCTTGCGTTCGAGAATGCACCCAAAACGCCTGCGGCGCAAGGGCCTCTTTGTCTCTTCAACCATCTTCGGCCTCCTTCAGCCAATAAAAAACCGTCTTCGCGCAGCGCACACCCTAAAGAACACGGTCACCTTGGTAAACCCTGCATCTATGTGGACACTCCGCGAAAACGGAAACTCCATTCTCCCACACGCCGATATTTGACAGGCCGCGTCCGCAGCCGCTACTCTTGACTGCCGTACAAAACGGGAACGGTTCAGCGTGCGGGCAAAGCTCGCAGAGAAACCGCGAACAGGATGTACAGGAGGGTAAACTGAGTCAGGAGCGATTCCTGACAAGGAATTGCCCTCAGCTCGGCAGGGTATGCGAAGGTGGCGGGTTCGAGTCCCACCGAGGGCACTTTAGTTAGGAGTTCGCTGAAATTATTGTGAACCCCATTGTTGGGTAATTCAAGAAAGAGGTTGGCATGGCTGCAAGGAAGAAGTCCGAAGAACCGAGTATCAACATCGATGAGGTGCTGACCGACGAAGAGCTCAAGGCCGTGGCCAATGAAAGCGAACCTGCTGAGCGCAAGGCCAAGCCCGAGGACGGTCCGCGTACCGTTGTCGTGGCCGAGGACGAAGCCGTGAACCGCATGGATCTGGTCGCCATGCTGGAAGACAACGGTTATGAGGTCGTTGGTCAGGCCGCCAACGGCGAGGAAGCCGTGGAACTGACCCGCAAGTACCGCCCTGATGTGGTGTGCATGGATGTCAAGATGCCGCGTATGGACGGCATCACCGCTGCCGGCATTATCTGCGATGAAAACATCGCCCCCGTCGTCATGCTCACCGCATTCTCCCAGACCGATCTGGTGAAGAAGGCCACCGGCGCTGGCGCCATGGCATACGTCACCAAGCCGTACGAGGAATCCAAGCTGCTGCCGACCCTCGAGGTGGCCATGGGCCGTTTCGCCGAGATCAACGATTTGCTGGACAGCGTGGAGCGCAGCGAACGTAAGCTCAAGGAAACCACCGATCAGCTCAAGGAAACCGAAGAGAAGCTCAAGAAGGCCGAAGACACGCTTGAGGAGCGCAAGCTCGTCGACCGCGCCAAGGGTCTGCTGATGGACAAGGCGGACTTCTCCGAGCAGGGTGCCTTCCGTTGGATTCAGAAGACCTCCATGGACCAGCGCATCCCCAAGAAGCGCCTGGCTCAGGCCATCATCGCCAAGTACGGCGATCCGAAGCCTTCTGATTCGGGCGAACGCTGATTATCGGCGTCGCCGTACTGAGTCGTAAAGCAACACAAACACACTATGGGAGAGGCCAGCGTGACCGTACCCACCAATGAAACATTGCTGGTGGTGGACGGCCACTCGCTGGCCTTCCGTGCATTTTTCGCCCTGCCGGTCGACAACTTCAGCACCTCCAGCGGCCAGGCCACCAACGCCGTCTGGGGTTTTGCCACCATGCTCGCGCAGGTGATCGATGCGGAGAAGCCCGACCATCTGGGCGTCGCCTTCGATGTGAAGGGCGGCACATTCCGCAATGAGATGCTTCCGCAATACAAAGGCACCCGTGAGGCGGCTCCCGAAGAGCTGCTCACCCAGCTGCCATTGATTCAACGCATGCTCACGGCCCTCGGCGTCACCTACATCGAGAAGCCGGGATTCGAAGGCGACGACGTGATCGCCACCCTCGCCACCATGGGAGACAAGGCCGGTTACCACACACTGGTATTGTCCGGTGACCGAGACGCTTTCCAGCTGGTGGATGACAACGTCACCGTGTTGTACCCGGGCCATCACTTCAAAGACCTGAAGCATATGACGCCGCAGTCCATCATCGACAAATACAAAGTCACTCCCGCACAATATCCGGATCTGGCGGCACTCCGAGGCGAAACCGCCGACAATATTCCCGGTGTGCCCGGCGTAGGCGACGGCTTTGCGGCCAAGTGGATCAACCAATTCGGTTCCCTCGACGGCATTTGCGAGCACGCCGATGAAATCGGCGGCAAAAAAGGCGAATCACTGCGGGCCAATATCGACCAGGTCAAACTCAATCGCAAAGTCAACGCACTGGTACGAGACGTCGATCTAGGCGTCGATATCGAGGATCTGACATTCGGCACCGTGGACGTGGCACAGATCGACGCCCTGTTCAAGGAGCTTGAATTCGGACCTCGCACCAAGAGTCGTGTACTGAAAACCTTCAATACCGGGGCCAAGGCATCCAACACATCCGGAGCTGGCGAGTCTACGAATAATGAGCAGAACGAGCAGGATAGCAGCCTCGATCTGAACCTGCCGGAACCCACGAGCATCACTGCTCCGGAGCAGTTCGACGAATGGGTCAAGGCCCATCGCGTCGAAGTCAAGGTTCCCGGTGAAATCGCCGATTTCACGGTTTCCGACTATGGCGATGGCTCGCAGCGGCATGCCATCTGCGGCGACGCGGTCGGCCACGCTTGGACCGTGGCCGCATGGGGCGACGAAAGGCCGGGGCGTGCCACGGCACAAGCCATTGCCGTGGCCACGGCAACATCAGCGGCCATAGTGCCCCTTCCAATCACCGATACCCTGCGAGCACAGCTTGCGCGGTTCCTGAAAAGCGAACACTCCCGCACCATCGTGCATGGGTATAAAGAATTGCTGCATCTTTTGGGCGCGGTCGATCTTGACATGGACCTGCCGATGTTCGACACCAAGCTTGCCGGGTATCTGGCCCAACCGGATTTCCATGCCGATAGCCTCAAGCAGGCGGCCGAGCACTTCCTCGACATCCACTTCACCGAAACCGAACAGCCTTCGCAAGGCACGTTGGACTTCGACGACGATCAGGTCGAAGAAGATCCGAACGAACATCGTCTGCGTGATTTGGCCATTATCCGCAGCCTCGCCGTCACGCTCGGGCCGATTATCGACGAGCGTGAACAATGCTGGCTGATGCGCGCGATTGAACTTCCTGTTTCCCGCGTGCTGCACGGCATGGAGCGCACAGGAGCCAAAGTCGATAGCGTTCGACTCGTCTCCATGCGTGACCAGTTTGCCGCCGAGGCTCGCCAAGCGCAGGAAATGGCTTGGGAGTATGCCGGCACCGAAATCAACCTGCAAAGCCCCAAGCAGCTGCAGAAGGTGCTGTTCGAAGATATGGGTTTGAAACCCACCAAACGCACCAAGTCCGGCTCATACACCACGAATGCGGCCGCATTGCAGGATCTGTATGTCAAATCAGTGGACAATGAGCGGGCCAACGGTTTCCTCGGAGCGTTGCTGCGCCATCGCGAGATCAACAAGCTCAAGCAGATCGTCCAAACGCTGATCGATGCCACCAACACATCAGATGAGCGCATCCACACCACTTTCGAGCAAACCGTTGCCGCCACCGGCCGATTGAGCTCCGTGGATCCGAACCTGCAGAACATCCCCAATCGGAACGCCGCCGGCCGTGAGATTCGTGGCGTGTTCGTGCCGGGGGAGGGGTACGAGGCCCTGATGAGCTGCGATTACTCACAGGTCGAGCTGCGCATTATGGCTGATCTGTCCGATGATGAGGCGCTGATCGAAGCGTTCCGCTCCGGAGCCGACTTCCACAAATACGTGGCCTCGATGGTCTACAAGCTGCCGGTCGACCAGATCACCGGCGACCAGCGCAGCCACGTAAAAGCCATGAGCTACGGATTGGCCTATGGTCTGAGCACGTATGGTCTTGCCCAGCAACTCAAGATCGCGCCACGTGAAGCGGAAGCGTTGAAAAACCGGTATTTCGATACCTTTGGCAAGGTGCACGATTACCTTGAATCGCTGGTGGCCAATGCCCGAGAGAAGGGGTATACGGAAACCATTTTCGGACGACGTCGCTACTTCCCGGCCCTGCATTCGACCAATCGTGTTGCGCGTGAGGCCGCTGAACGTGCGGCACTCAACGCACCGATTCAGGGATCCGCCGCCGACATCATGAAGATTGCGATGATTCGCGCCGAGCAGACCTTGGCCGAGGCTCACGTCAAGAGCCGTATCATTCTGCAGATTCACGATGAACTGGTAGTGGAAATCGCGCCGGGAGAAGGCGACCAGGTCACCGAACTGGTGCGCAACGCCATGGAACACGCCGTCGACCTTGCCGTGCCGCTGGACGTATCGTGCGGCATCGGTTCCGACTGGCAACTCGCTGCACACTGACAATTTCTAGCTCCCCTCGGGTGAGGGGGCTGAGCCGTTGAGCAAACAGTCCAGTGGATTGTTTGTAGGCGAAGGCGAGCCGATAGTCGAGCAATGAAGAGCACGAGCATGGCTTGTCCGCAATTGCAGAATGAGTCCCTTGCAGCAATAGCCCACTACAATGGGACATATGCCGAATCTCAAGCAAGTCATCGACGTTCTCGAGACCCTGTACCCATTGCGCTACGCCGAGGAATGGGATGAGCCGGGCCTCATTGTCGGCGATCTGAGTCACGACGTGCACCGCATCGTGTTCGCCGCCGACCCGACCTCCGCCATCATTGACAAGGCCATCGCTACTGGCGCGGACCTGCTCATCACCCATCACCCGTTGTTCTTCCGTTCCGTACACGAGACGAGCGGACTCGGTTTCCGGGGCGACATCGTCCGCAGACTCTACCAGCACGGCTGCGGGCTGTGGGTAGGGCACACTAATGCCGACGCTGCGTATCGCGGCGTGGGACAGGCGGCGGCCGACTACTTCGGACTCATCGACCAGAAACCACTCGTGCCGATTGACGATGCAAACGCCTCTCATCCGGTCGGCTTGGGGCGTGTGGGTCGTTTGCCGAAGCCTGTTGCCCTGAAGGATTTCGCTCAGCGAGTATTCGACGAAGTGTCCGATCATGGCATGACCAGCGCGCTCGGCATCCAGGTATGCGGCGATTCGGACACTTTTGTTCAGTATGTGGCCATTCTGCCTGGCTCTGGGGACTCCCTGTTCAACGAGGTACGTGCCACCGGTGCGGACGTGTACGTAACCAGCGATTTGCGTCACCACCCGGTGACCGACGCCATCGAACAAGCCCGGTATGAAGCCCGTATGAGGTCCCAAGGCATCATGCTCGGCCATGGAATGGCGGGGGAGAGCCATGTGCGTCCCTGCTTCATCAACACCCCTCATGCCGCCATCGAATCCATGTGGTTCAACTACGCGATCGATGACGTGCCAGCCGCCATCGAACAAGCGACCGGAGCAAGGCCTGAAGTCGAGTGGTTCCACGACACGACCGATCCATGGACGCTGTCCATTACCGCGCATCGAGATTAAGACGCTATAGTAACGTGGCAAAAACGTTTTTTCCGAGGAGATGACATGTTTGGCGGAAGCAAGCAGGAACAACTGGAGCATCGGCTCGACCATAAGCTGAACGCCTCCTCGGACGGCATCGACATGGACGTGCCCGCCAAAGTGATCAGTAGCGAAACCGTTTATACCGGGCGTATCTTCCATGTGGACGACATGCGCATCGCTCTGACCGACAAGCAGGGCAAGGAACACGAGATCGGCCGCCAGGTGCTGCGTCACGCCCCCTGTGTGGTCATGCTCGTGCACGACATGTCCACCGACCGCTACCTCATCGAACGCGAATACCGCGCCGGATCGGACATGTTCGCCTACGGGCTTCCCGCCGGACTGATGGACGAGGGCGAGGACATCATGGACGCGGCCCTGAGGGAACTGGCCGAGGAAACCGGCGTGGTGCCGGACCGTGACACCATGGGCGTTGACTTCGTAGGTGATTTCTACTCGTCCGAAGGCATGACCGACGAACTGGCCCACATCATGGTGTTGCATTTGGGCCCGTTCAGGCGGGAGCAGCGCCATTTCGATGCGGACGAGCATGTGGAATCCGCGTGGATTCCGTGGAGCGACCTTGCCGCCACGCGCATCACCTCATCCAATTCGATGATCGCCATCCAGCATGAGGCGTTACGCAGACTCATCGCCAGGAACTCCGACAAAGATAAGCCGTCGCTGTTCTCCTGACGTTCAACTCCCCGGCACATCACTGACACAAAAAAAGTGGGATACTGAAAACTATGCAGATCAGACCTGGATCAATGTATCCGCTGGGCGCCAGCTATGACGGCGCCGGTGTGAACTTCGCGCTGTACTCACAGGTTGCGCAGAAAGTCGAACTATGCCTGTTCGACGAGCACGATGTGGAAACACGCATCGAAATGACCGAACGGAACTCGTACGTATGGCATAACTACATTCCCGGCCTCCATCCTGGCCAGCGTTACGGCTACCGCGTCTACGGTCCCTATGACCCGGTGCACGGCCTCAGATGCAACCCCAACAAACTGCTGCTTGACCCGTATGCCAAGGCCATTGAAGGTAATATCGACGGCGACGAAAGCCTGTTCTCATACTGGTTCAAGAGCCCGGACGACAACTCGGCGATGAACGACCTTGACTCGGCCGCCCACACCATGAAGTCGGCCGTCATCAACCCCTACTTCGATTGGGGCAACGACCAGCATCCGTACATCTCGTACCACGATTCGGTGATCTACGAGGCGCACGTGCGCGGCATGACCAACCTCAACATGGACGTGCCGCCGGACATCCGCGGCACCTACGCCGGCCTGGCCTATCCGAGCGTCATCGAATACCTGAAGAAGCTCGGCATCACCGCCATCGAACTCATGCCGATCCACCAGTTCGTCAACGACTCCTTCCTGCAGGAGAAGGGCCTGTCGAACTACTGGGGCTACAACACCATCGGCTTCTTCGCGCCGCACAACGCCTACTCCTCCTCCGGGGAACGCGGCGAGCAGGTCAACGAATTCAAGTCCATGGTCAAGGCCTACCATCGCGCCGGCATGGAAGTCATCCTCGACGTGGTGTACAACCACACCGCCGAAGGCAACCATATGGGCCCCACCCTGAGCTTCAAGGGCATCGACAACGCCTCCTACTACCGACTGGTGGAAGGCGACCAGCAGCACTACTTCGACACCACCGGCACTGGCAACTCGCTGCTCATGCGCTCGCCGCACGCGCTGCAGTTGATTACCGATTCGCTGCGCTACTGGGTTACTGAAATGCACGTCGACGGCTTCCGCTTCGATCTGGCCGCCACGCTGGCACGCCAGTTCCAGGAGGTCGACAAGCTGTCCGCGTTCTTCGACATCGTGGAGCAGGACCCGATCATCTCGCGCGTCAAGCTCATCGCCGAACCGTGGGATCTGGGCTCCGGCGGCTATCAGGTGGGCGGCTTCCCGTCCAGCTGGTCCGAATGGAATGGCCGCTACCGCGACACCGTGCGCGACTTCTGGCGCTCGCAGCCCTCCACGTTGCCCGAATTCGCCTCGCGCTTGATGGGCAGCTCCGACCTGTATCAGGTCAACGGCCGCCGACCGGTGGCGTCCGTGAACTTCATCACCGCGCATGATGGTTTCACAATGAACGACCTGGTCAGCTACAACGAAAAGCACAACGAAGCCAATGGCGAGGGCAATCGCGACGGCGAGAGCAACAATCGCTCTTGGAATTGCGGCGTTGAAGGCCCGACCAATATTCCGGACGTCAACGACTTGCGTCAGCGTCAGATGCGCAACATGTTCGCCACGTTGCTGTTCAGCCAGGGTATCCCGATGATTTGCGGTGGCGACGAAGTGGCCCGCACCCAGCAGGGCAACAACAACGCCTACTGTCAGGACAACGAGATCTCCTGGACCAACTGGCATCTTGACAAAGGACGCAAGGAACTGCTCGCCTTCGTTTCCAAACTCATTCATCTGCGTTTGGATCATCCGGTGTTGCACCGCCGTCGCTTCTTCACCGGCCGTGAGCCCGGCGACGATTCGAACACGATTCCGCAGGTCGAATGGTTCGACCACACCGGCTCGATCATGGATATGGACGACTGGCAGAACACGCATGCGTTCTCCATGATGATCTATCTGAACGGTTCGGATATCCCGGAGGTCGACTGGTACGGCAACCGGATGGTCGACAATGACTTCATCCTGATCTTCAACGCGCATTACGAGCCGATTATGTTCACCCTGCCGGATGAGCGATACGGCCGCAAATGGCAGCTGGTCGTGGATACGCACAACCCGAATGAGCCGGCGCTGAGCTATGAGGCGGGCTTCATGATCACCGCCCAGTCCCGCAGCTTCCTCATGCTCATGAGCGCCAAAAAGCCCAAGAAGCCCATGGGCCTATAACCAGACCGAATTTAAGCTCCCTCTGACGAGGGAGCTCCCGGTGTAGCCGGGTGAGGGAGAGACCGCAGCAAAGCCGCGAACTCCTACTCGCGCCCCTTACGCTCCTCCACGAGCCGAGCATCCCCGAACGCAAGTAGATGCTCGCCGGCAAGCGGGCGCGGCTGGTCGAGCAGCTCGCGGAAATCCAGGATTCCATCGACTTCATCGACGCCAAACAGCGCTTCTACGACGACGTCCTGTCTGGCGCAACCCCATACGTAAGCGTGCTCATCCCATCCGCGGCGCTCGCAAAGGAGTCAGAGGAACCGGGAGAATTGAAGGGGTGGAGAGGAAATAGGTTCGACCGAGCTGTTTCTTCCTCCGGGATACAAGCGCGAACAACGGTTTGTTGTACCCGCGCTTGGCGAACGGGACATGCCCTTAGACTGGAATCAGCAAGCGCACAGCGAGACGCGCGAATCGTTTTCCGATGTCGGGAGGTAGTCATGTCGATCGGTCAGGTTATCAAAGTCGTGCGCGAGGAGCGAGGTCTTACGCAGTCGCAGTTCGCGCACGAGCTGTTCGTCACCCAACAGGCGCTTTCCCGCTGGGAGAAGGGAACGGCAGAGCCGAGCATCGACATGATTCGGCTTATCAGCACCCGTTTTGAGGTGCCGATGGCGAGGCTTATGGAAATGCCGGACAATGGTTTTTGCCAAAGTTGTGCCATGCCGTTTTACCGCCCGGAAGATCACGGCACCGAACCGGATGGAACGCGAAACGGAGATTATTGCAACTACTGCTATGAAGACGGCGTTTTTCTTCAGGCCTATGCCAATAGCGATGAATTGGTCGCCGCGTGTGCGCCGATGATGGCGGAATCCTGCCATATCAGCGTCGAACAGGCCGAGGACTGCATGTCGGCGCTGTTGCCAAACCTCAAGCGGTGGCGGCGTCAGGATGAGATCGATGCGGTGGCGGAGGGGAAATGAGCGATGGCATTCGACTATAAAAAGGAATATAAGGACCTGTATCAGCCGAAGAGGATGCCCGCCATCGTCACGGTGCCGGCGATGCGGTTCGTCGCGGTGGACGGTGTAGGAGATCCGAACGAAGAAGGCGGCGACTACGCCAAGGCGATGCAACTGCTGTACGGCATTTCGTTCACCATCAAAATGAACAAGAAGTCAAATAATCCGGACGAGCACATTGACGGGTACTTCGACTACACCGTGCCTCCGCTGGAGGGCTTATGGAGCATGGAGAAGGGTGTGCCCGGCGTCGATTACACGCGTAAAACCGACTTCTATTGGACTTCGATGATTCGTCTGCCGGAATTCGTGACCGATGAGGTCTTTGCGTGGGCCAAGGCATCGTTTGCCTCCAAGCATCCCGAAGTCGACATCAATCGTGCATATCTCTTCGACTTCGATGAAGGCGTGGTCGCGCAGGTCATGCACAAAGGCCCGTACGACGACGAGCCCGCAACCGTGACGATTCTGGACGGCTACGCGCGTTCGCAAGGCTACGGGCTCGACTTCTCCGACGCCCGCCGCCATCACGAGATCTACCTATCCGACCCGCGCCGAGCCAAACCGGAAAATCTCAAAACCATTATCCGTCATCCGGTAGTGAAGGTGGGTTGACTTTCGGCGAACTGCTCGAAGCGCTCACCGCGCAGTAGCGTGAACAATCTGCCGGAATCCTTACCGGGGTCAAAGAGCGCTACCAAGAACTCGATAAGCAAAATAACTAGAAGCACGGGTTCCTCTCGGAGAGATTCTGCCCGAGCGACCTTATAAATCCTTGCGCGGGTCACCTTTCCCTGTGCAGGAAGCATCCAGGCTCATGTGCATTGATGACGCCGATGGATTGCAGATAGGCGTAGACGATGGTGGTGCCGATGAATCGCATGCCGTACGTCTTGAGATCCACTGCGATGGCGTCGGACAGAGGGGATGTAGTCATGCCTGTCTCGTAGATGACGTGACGGCCGGTGAACCGCCAAATATAGTCGTCGAAACTGCCGTACGACGTCTGGATATCCCGGAATGCGTTGGCATTACCGACCGTCGCGACGATTTTGCGACGGTTGCGGATGATGCCCGGATCGTTCATGAGTTCGGCGATCTTGTTCTCGTCATAGCGCCGGATCCGTTCGATGTCGAACCCATCGAACGCCTGACGGAAACGCTTGCGTTTGTTCAGTATCGTCTCCCATGACAGTCCGGCTTGGAAGGTCTCGAGCACCAGCATCTCAAAGAGGTGGTGGTCATCATGCGACGGAACCGCCCATTCGGCATCGTGATAGGCAACATAGACGGGATTGCTGAGATTGCACCAGCCGCAGCGTGGTCTTATATCGTCCATGTGCTCTCCCTATGGGTCGTTGGAGACGGTCGGTTCTAGATGTTGATTCGATGTGTGATCTAGTATAAACGGTGTGTTCGGATAGCGGTCTGGATGTGCGGATTGTCTGAACCATATTTGCCGGATTGCAGGTATAAAGGGGTTAGTTACTGCGGTTGCGGGTATTTCGGTACTAGTTAGGGGTGATTCTGGGCTGTAACTCGACACCTTTTACCTGCAACCCACTCCCGCCCACGGGATTGCACAATCGGTTGCAGGTATTTTGGTGTCATTTGAGATTGGGGGCCTATAGGAACTTTTGTGGTGCTTATAACCGTGGCCCGGCCTTGTGGGAGCA
>OKFV01000075.1_pt1 | contig 29081 bp, 18 predicted proteins | sample 1612591 | NCBI WGS metagenome assembly OKFV01 (sample SAMN04436806, study PRJEB24849) | human gut metagenome | biome: human gut; feature: NICU; material: stool | host: Homo sapiens | place: USA: Saint Louis, MO | collected 2011-05-19 | reverse complement strand
GCTCGATCAGCCGCCGCACCTGCACATCACCGCCGCGAAGGTGACCGGCAAGGCCGACTTCCTGCCTATGGAAATGCTGTGCGCATGGCTGCGTCTGAAACTTGGCGTACCAGTCGAAACTGAGTTCGTGCCCGACGCGCAGGCCGTGACCGGCGTGTACCTGACCCGTGAGGACGGTGTGATCTCGCTGGAACGCCCGTATGAGGACCAAGCGCTGATCTCGCTGCCCGGCCAGACTCCGCAGGAAGTGTCCGTGCCGATGCGCACCATCGAGGACTGCCTGACCGAGGAACTGCGTCGCATCGATCCCGATGAGATCTACGCCGAGGTCATCAACGAAGGCTGGGATCTGATTCGTCACTGAAGTCGGTAGAACCCGTTGCCACAGCGGCGTTGGCATGAGTTCGGCAATTGTGGCCGAGCCATGCCAACGCCGCTGCTCATCGTTTCCTACCTCATGCGATGCCGCACAATGTACATTGTGTTGTCAACTGACAACACATTTCATTGCTGCAAATGGCTAGATTCCCGGCATGCCACCCGTATCATGCGTTGTCAACTGACAACACAATCCACATTGCAAAGTACGACACATACCCCATACAAGGACCATACATGGCAACTCGAAAACTCATTGTGTATCCGAATAAAGATCTGATGATTCAGGCTGGCGCGCAACGTTTTGTCTTGGCGCTACTCGATTTGCTCGCCGAACGATTGCCTGATGGCACGCATCGCACGCGTGTGGATGTGGCGCTGTCTGGAGGTTCGGCCGCGCAGCCGTTGGGCTTGGTGCTGAGCGATCCGCTGGCTGATGCGATTGATTGGTCACGCGTGCATTTCTGGTGGAGCGACGAACGTTTTGTGCCGGCTTACGACACCGATCGCAATGCTCTGGAGGCCCGTCGCCTGCTGCTTGACCAGCTGGTGGCAGATGGCAAGCTGCCTGAATCGAATATTCATGAGATGGCGGCCGATACCCGTTCAGCCGACGACATCGCCGATGTGATGGATCAGGCCGACAGCGATGATGCTTCCGTTCGCGCCGCCGCCGATGCCACGAATGATGCGTTGCTGGACGATGTCGCGAGCGACTATGAGCGCGAGTTGGTGAATGAATTGGGACCGGAACCGGTAATCGATCTGATGATTCTCGGCATGGGACCGGACGGTCACTATGCGTCGCTGTTCCCTGGTCATGATGAGGTCAAGGTTACCGATAGGCTCACCGTGGGTGTGAACCACTCCCCCAAGATGCCGCCGCTGCGTGTTTCATTGACCGCTCCGCTCATCGCGCGTTCACGCCATACGTGGTTCTTCGCCGCCGGTGCCGGCAAAGCCGAATCGCTGGCCCATGTCTTCGAGCAGCCCAACAACCCGGATTACCCGTCCTCCTACGCCAACGGAGTGGACGAGTTCATCTGGTTCTCCACCGAAGAAACCGTCACCGAGTTGTGAGTGAATTAAGCCCCCTCTGATGAGGGGGCTTAATTCGTCTATGGCTACGCCTCGATCTCGGGCTTGCTGTTTTCTCAGCTCGGCTATCGCCGAGCCTGAAGAAGGCCGGACAGCCCACAGGGCTGTCCTAAACCTGAAATCACGAGGCTACGCCTCGATTTCAGGCTTGCCTTCTTCAGCCCACAGCGTGTGGAACACGCCGGGCTTGTCTACGCGGCCGTAGGTGTGGGCACCGAAGAAGTCACGCTGGGACTGGGTCAGAGCGGTGGGCAGGCGCTTGGAGCGCAGACCATCGTAGTACGCCAGGGAGCTGGAGAACACCGGGGTCGGGATGCCGGCCTCCACCGCGCGAACGATCACGCGACGCCATGCGTCCTGCGATTCGCCGATGATCTTCTCGAAGTACGGATCGAACAGCAGGGAAGCCGGCGGGTTATCGCCCTTGAAGGCCTCGGTGATGCGGTCGAGCAGGAACTGGGCGCGAATAATGCAGCCGCCACGCCAAATGCGGGCCACTTCGGACAGGTTGATATCCCAGCCGTATTCCTTGGCACCGTCCTGAATCTCGTTCAGGCCCTGAGCATAGGCCACGACCTTGGAAGCGAACAGAGCCTTGCGCACGTCCTCGACGAACGCGGCCTTGTCTTCTCCGGCCAGATCGATGGTCTTGTTCGGTCCAGCCAGACCTTCCTTCTGAGCGTCTTCACGCAGCTCACCGTGCGAAGACAGTGCACGAGCGAACACGGCTTCACCGATGGCAGCCACAGGAGAACCAAATTCCAGACCAGCCTGCACGGTCCAAGTACCAGTACCCTTCATGCCGGCGTGATCCACGACCACGTCCACGAACGGCTTGCCGGTCTCGGCATCCTTGTGGTGCAGAATCTCAGCGGTGATCTCGATCAGGTAGGAATCAAGATCGCCCTTGTTCCATTCAGCGAACACGTCGCCGATCTCCTCGGCATCCATGCCGAGTCCACGGCGCAGAATGTCATACGCCTCACCAATCACCTGCATATCGGCATACTCGATGCCGTTGTGCACCATCTTGACAAAGTGGCCGGCACCATCGGTGCCGATGTGGGTCACGCACGGTTCGCCGTTCACCTTGGCGGCGATGGACTGAAGAATCGGGCCCAAGGTCTTCCAGGATTCCGCAGTGCCACCAGGCATCAGAGACGGGCCGTTGAGCGCGCCTTCCTCACCACCGGACACGCCGCAACCCACGAAGTGGAAGCCCTTGGCACGCACTTCCTTCTCACGCTTGATGGTGTCCTTGAAGAAGGAGTTGCCACCGTCGACGATGATGTCGCCCGGTTCGAACACCTCTTCCAGCTGCGCGATGGTCGCGTCGGTCGGAGCACCGGCCTTGACCATGATGATGGCGGTACGCGGACGCTTCAGGGACGCGGCGAATTCCTCGAGCGTTTCGGCCGGCACGAAGTTGCCTTCGGTGCCATGCTCGTTCATGAGCTTCTCGGTACGCGAGTAGTGGCGGTTGAACAACGCCACCGTGTTGCCATGGTGCGCCAGATTACGCGCCAGATTGGAGCCCATCGTGGCCAGTCCAATCACACCAATGTTTGCTGTAGCTTCGGCCATGTGCCTTGCCTTTCGTTTGATTGTCCCATCGTCATCACGCGCGTCACAAAACAGCGCATCAGCGGAGGGAATCATTCCTTCAACGCTTGAAAGTGTATCCCGCTTACCACCCACACGCGAGGGCTGTCTTAGGTTCTACGCACCTTCTGCCCGCGAAGCGTAATTACTTGCCGGCCATTCACATACGCCCGGCCTTGGAAGGGTCGATATGCATGGTCTGGAAGCGATTGGCCATGTAAGCGTCGCTGTAGCGTTCGCTGAACCACATCGCGACCGGTGAATCCTGCGGCTGGCCGGCCATGCGCCCATACCAGCAATCCAAGGCCATCAGCGTGAAGGCAATGTCAATCACCATCAGCACCGTGCATACCGCAGTCAGCGAATACCGCACTTTCCATGGAATGCGATTAATCAGAGCCAGCAGTCGCGGTAACAGCCACTTGACCCACACCACACCAATCAGTCCCCAGAAGAACATGAATTGGCCCGAAGTACGTCCGTCGATGGACAGCCAACGGCCGGTGTAATCCCACGCGGTAATACCAAACGCCGCTTCCATGAACCAGCTGGTGCAATATTCGAACGCCCCGCCGATCACCGCCGAAGCGCAGAAAATCAAGAACGGATTCGCCTTCCACAGGCGATTCAGGCACACGGTTACCAATACCGCACCACAGCCGTAAATCGGCGAGAACGGGCCCCACAGCAAACCCGCGCGGTCCTGAAGTTCACCGTTATACAGCGCCATATGGTAGATCGTCTCCACAATCAGGCCACCCACCGAAGCGATGGTAAACAGCCAGAAGATATTGAAGAAGTCCAGCGCAATATAGCCCTTGCCGGACTGGTCGCGGCCTAGCATGCCGGCCGCCACAGCCGATTCATAATCATCGCGATCGTCCATACGCCTGAGCGCGCGCTGCAGACGGCGTTCCTCGCTCAGGGAGGGATCAGCGGTCACCGAAATCACGACGAGAATAATCATCTGAATCAGCGGCAGCAGCAGGTTGAAGCCAAGGCCGGTCAGGGCCAGCGACAGCATGCCGTCGGCCAACGTCAACGGCATCAGCACGTAGGTCCAGCGCCCGGCATACCGGCGATGATTGCGCAGCAGCATCACGCCGAACACAATCAGGCATGCGGCACTGACTACCAGCACCACCGCATGAATCGCGGACAGGATGAAGGTCAGGCTCATCGCATCGACGTGCACATGACCATCCAGAATCTCGCGCACGGTATAGAGGATGGAAATCACCATAATCGGCAATGTGGCGAGTCCGTCCAGCAGCACGACCGCGCCATAGATGCGCGCCAGAAACGGTAATCGCTTGGCGTTCAGGTTCAAGCCGGCGTCGTCCAGTTCGACGGCCACCAGATCGGCCACGACTGCGGACTCGGCGTCACGGTTCTCCCGCGGCTTGCCGGGGGTAGTGGCCGTGCCATCGTCCTTGAATTCAACCATGGTTTCCTCCCCACATAGCATCCCCTCACCCTATCACCCGATTGCGGTTTTGCTGAACTTGATGGGCGGTCGGTACATGTCTGTCTACATTGCCGAGCACCGAGCCTATCCATCGCGTTCAGGAAACGTCCAAAAACCATCCAGAAATCTTGTCAATAAGTTCCAGAACGCCTTTCGCTCTGCCCAGCGACACACGATAAGCCGCTGGGCAGCGGCGTTATTCCGCCAAAAACATCATCAATCACCCCATTAATCTCCGGCAGCCGTATTACGCTACTACAAACGTAGCGCTACGATTAACGTATCGCTACGGAAAACGTAGCAACCAAGCAACACCAAGCTCCGGAGGTATCAGTGGGCAATATCTTCAAGGTCCTCAGACGCGACTTCCTGCGCCTGTTCAAGGTGCCGGCCGCATGGGTGATCCTGTTCGGCATGGTGTTCATCCCGCCACTGTATTCGTGGTACAACATCGTCGGCTTCTGGGACCCGTACGGCAATACCAAAGGCATCACCGTCGCCATCGCCAACAATGACGACGGCACCGACAACGCGCTCATCGGCAAGCAAAACCTCGGCGATCAAATCGTCAAGCAGATGAGAAGCAACGACCAGCTCGGCTGGACCTTCGTCACCGAAGCCGAGGCCATGGACCAAGTGGAATCCGGCAAGGCATACGCAGCCATCATCATTCCCAAAGACTTTTCCGACGATCTCGCCGGCGTGGTGACCGGCGGCAAGAGTCGGCCCACTCTGGAGTATTACGTCAACGAAAAAGCCAGCGCCATCGCCCCCAAAGTCACCGACGTCGGCGCGTCCACTGTGGACCGCACGGTCAATTCCACATTCGTCTCCACCGTATCCGAAGTACTTACCGAAGTCATCAATACGGTTGACGGCAAAGCCATCAGTACCGAAGACACCACCAAAGCCAAGGCCCTCACGGCCCTTGCCGAGGCCTCCGACGATGTGCAGCACACACGCAGCACCATCGCCAAGCTCACCACCAAACTCACCGACACCCCAGAGCAGACACGCACCGCACGTCAGGCGCTGGACGACGCGCGCACACTTGGCATCGACACTGCAGAAGGTCTGGCCGGCGTCTCCACCCTGATCGGCACTACCCAGACCAGTCTGAACGGCTTCGTCACCTCCACGTCCGAAGCGCTTGACCAAGGCTCAAGCCTGCTGAGCCAAGCCGCAGCACAGGCCAACCAAAGCGTGGGCACGGTAACCGGAACCATCAGCGCCGCCAATCAGCAGGTAGGCGGACTGATCAATACGGCGGAAGACATCAACCAAGCGAACGCCGACATCATCGACCAACTCAAAGGGCTGCCGAACGCCAATCGAGAACCGCTGCAATCCGCCATTGCCACACTGGAAAGCCGCAATAGCGAGCTTGCCGGCGCACTGGGCAACCTCGATAGCCTGAACACCACTATCGGCAATGCCTCCACAGACACCGCCGGATTGGCGCAGCATCTCAATACCGCCACCCAAACCACGGTGCGCGAGGCCAATACCGCTCGCGGCACCATCACCTCCGGCGCCATTCCTCAGCTCAACACCGGTCTCAACGCCCTCAGCTCGACCGCCAGCACTCTGTCGACCGGCATCACGTCGCAAGGCTCACTCATCGATCAGTCGAAGCATACCCTCGACCAACTCGACAAAGCAGCCTCCACCACGGTGACCGCGCTGCGCGACACCGATAAGGCGCTGGCCGGCGTACAAACCAAGCTCGATACGCTGGTCACCGACATCAAAGCCCTGAGCATCTCCAGTTCACTCAGTTCCCTGATCGGCACCGACGGCAAACTGGATGCCGCCACAATCGCCGACTTCATGCTCTCCCCCACTGTTATCAGCGAACAGGCCGTCTATCCGGTCGCCTCCTATGGTTCCGGCATGGCACCGCTGTTCACCACCCTGTCTTTGTGGGTGGGCGCGTTCGTGCTCGTGGTCATTCCCAAACTCGAAACCGATGATGAGGGCATCGACGATCTCACGCCAACCCAAGGCTATCTCGGCCGTTTCCTGCTACTGGCCACGCTGGCTGCCGTCCAAGGCCTGGTCACGGCCATCGGCGATCTTGTCATCGGCATTCAATGCGCGAGCGCCCCAGTGTTTCTGCTCACCTGCGTCATCACCTCACTGGTGTATATGTCGGTGATTTTCGCCCTCTCCACCACGTTCATGCACGTGGGCAAAGGCGTATGCGTAGCGCTGGTCATTCTGCAGGTGCCGGGCGCCTCCGGCCTGTACCCGATTGAAATGATGCCCGCGTTCTTCCGCGTCATCTACCCGCTGCTGCCGTTCACCTATTCGATTGACGCGATGCGTGAAACCATCGGCGGCTTCTACGACGGCCTCTGGTTCGCCTATATCGGCAAATTGCTGGTTTTCGCGGTTCTGGCCTTTGCGCTTGGCCTCGGCGCCCGGCCGAAACTGGCCAATCTCAACCGCCTGTTCGCGCGGGAAATCAAGGAAAGCGACATGATTATCGGCGAGCCGGTGCACCTGCCCGGCAGCGAATACCGTGTCACTCAGGCCATTGCAGCACTGGCCGACCACGACGAATACCGTCATGCCATCGAACGTCGGGCCGCCAAATTCGCCTACCGTTATCCCCGGCTACTGCTGGGTGCGATTATCGCCGGATTCGTGGTGCCGGCCGCGCTCATTATCGTGTTTGCGCTGACCACCAGCGAGAAAATCGTAGTCATGGGCACATGGCTGGCATGGGTGCTCATCATCATGGGCTTCCTGATGGTCGTGGAATTCATGCGCGATTCCATCCGCCGCCAAACCGAGCTCGGCAACCTCTCCGACGAGTCGATCCGCGCCATGCTGTACGGGCATAAGGCCAAGCGTCGCGACACCTCCGCCGAACGCCACGAAGAAGCGGACCCGAGCGCCGCCGTTACCGCAATCATCCCCACTATTCCGCCGACCAAGGAAGGCAGGCACGCACGATGAACACCATGTGGAAACTGTTTACCGGCGACATCAAACGCCTGACCAGCAACGTGGTCTCCATCATCATCGTGATCGGCTTGGTGATGATTCCCGGCCTGTTCACCTGGTTCAACGTGGCCGCATGCTGGGACCCGTTCTCGAATATGAAGAACCTGAAATTCGCGGTGGCGAATGTGGATGAGGGGTATCGTTCCGACCTGATCCCGGTGAAAGTCACGGTCGGCGATCAGGTGGTGAACGCGCTGCGCGCCAACAGTCAGCTCGATTGGACGATCACGTCCAAAGCCGATGCCGTCGAGGGCGCACGATCCGGCAAATACTACGCGGCCATCGTAATTCCGAAGTCGTTCAGCAAAGACATGATGACCTTCTTCTCCGACGACGTGCAGCATGCCGAACTGACCTATTACCGCAACGAGAAGAAGAACGCGCTGGCACCGAATCTGCTCAACGAGGGCACGGATGAGGTTGCGGCGGAAATCAACACCACGTTCGCTAAGACCATCACTTCGGCCGGGCTGGAAATCGCGTCTTCGCTGGCCGATCAGCTGTCCAAGCCCGAGGCCAAAGAGCAACTGAATACCTTCAACGCCAACATCGCCAATTTCGCCACACAGCTTGACGATACTGCGGATCTGCTTGGCACATACAGCGCATTGACCGATACGGCCGGCGCCTTGCTCGACACCTCGAACTCACTAATCACTCAGGTTTCCTCTGCCGCCAAACAAGGCGGCAAGGATCTTGCCAGCGCCAAACAGGAAGTCACCGACGTGGCCGGAGCCCTGGGCACCACCGCTGACGCGATGAGCAGCGCACTGGACGCGAGCGCCTCCAGTTTCGGCGCGGTGTCCGATTCCATAGACAAGCTGTATTCCGACGCGAATGATGGTGCCACCACGGTCGCCGACGAATTGGACCGTCAAGCCACGGCCATTGGCAAGCAGACGGAGAAATACACTGAAATTCGCAACACGTTGGCCGGCATACTGGGCAACGACTCATCCATCATCACGGCGATTGACCGTTCAATCGCACGACAAAACAGGCTGCGGCAAGCGCTGAATACGGCGGCGACCGATATTCGCCAAGGCAATCAGGACGCGCAGGATCAGCATGCGCAGGTCAAGAATCTGGCTGATCAAGCGCAGAACAGTATTGCCAATATCAAGTCAGATTTCTCGGCCACGGTGAAACCGCAAATCGACTCCCTGTCGTCCACCGTCTCTGACGCCTCCGGCATACTGAGTTCCGGCGCCACACAGTTGGACTCCACGCTCGGCGACCTGAAAGGGACTTCCGACGACGCCAGCGATATGCTCAGCGACGCTCGCACTACCTTGGACAAGGTGTCCGGCAAACTGCGTTCCGCCGGCGCCGAACTGGCTTCGTTCAACAGCACACTGAGCGACGCACTAAACAGTGGCGATATGGGCATGGTCAAAGAGGTGCTGGGCAATGATCCCGAAACGCTGGCCAGTACGTTGGCCGCACCGGTGCAGCTCAGGCGCAAGGCCGTATTCCCGGTGGCGAATTTCGGTTCGTCGATGGCACCGTTCTACACGCTGCTGCCGCTGTGGGTGGGCGCGCTGCTGATGGTGGTGACGCTGAAAACCACCGTGTCTCGCCGGACGCGCAAAGCATTGGGCGATCCGCGGCCGCATCGGCTCTTCCTTGGGCATTACGGGGTGTTCGCGCTGATTGCGCTGCTGCAATCCACGGTGTCGCTCGGTGGCGATCTGCTGTTCCTGCGCGTGCAGGCCGTGCATCCGCTGCTGTTTATGTTGTCTGGATGGCTGGCCTCGCTGGTGTTCTCGTTCTTCACCTATACGATGGTGGTGAGTTTCGGCAATGTGGGTAAGGCAATCGGCGTGCTTATGCTCATCGTGCAGATTTCGGGTGCGAACGCTGCCTACCCGGTGCAGATGTTGCCCGACTTCATCGCCAAAGTCAGTCCGCTCTTGCCGCTCACCCATGCGGTGACGATGATGCGTGCGGCCATCGCCGGCATCTACGACATGGATTACTGGCGGGCCGCCGGAATGCTGCTGGCATTCGTGCCGCCGCTACTGTTGCTTGGGCTGTTGCTCAGGAAGCCACTGGTGCGGTTCAACCAGTGGTATGTAGCCCAAGTCGAGAGCACTAAAGTGCTGAGCTAGTAGGTATTATCCGGGAGTTGCCTACAAACGGCATGGACTTACCACCCTCAGTCTGGCTTTGCCAGCCAGCTCTCGCCAGCGGGAGCGTACGGGAGCATATTTCGAAGAGAAGAGATGACGGAGATGACAGACACGACGGCGACACCGCGCGGTGAGCGCACGCGCGAGGCGACGGATCGCAAGCTCATGCGAGCCACGCTGCAGATTGCGGTGGACCGCGGCATCAGCGGCGTGACCATCGAGGAGGTGGCCCGGCGCTCCGGTGTGGCCAAAACCACGATTTACCGCCGATATCATAATGCCGACGAGCTGCTGCACGAGATCAGCGCGATGTATCTGGCCATCCCGGATTCCGACCCAGTGCCCAGCCCCACGCGTGAGCATTTCACGCAACTATTGCAGCGATTGGTCGATTGGGTGCGCGACAACGACATCGACGTCAAGCGCGTGGGCATTGTATTGTCCAGCGAGGCCGAGTTCTTCCAGCACATCGTCGACCAAGTGGTGACCCCGTGGCTGGAGCGTGTGGGGGCGTTCCTCAAGCAGGGAGTCGCGCAGGGCGTGTTTCGCGAGGACGTTGACGAGAAGTTGCTGTTGTCCACGATTATCGGATCTTTGGTGGCGTATGAGGCCATCGAGGGCAAAGCAATGGACGACGACACCGCCTGGGCCTCGCGCATGGCCGATCTGCTGTGGCCAGCATTGCTGAAGTAGCGGTCTTACTCCTGAATCGAAGCCTCCTGGCGGGCGACTTCGAGGGCTTTGTTGAAGGCGTCGGAGGTCCAGCTGGCGCCGGCGACCTTGTCCACTTTGAGACCCTTCAGAGGTTTGCCGTCCACCACGCCGTTAATGGCTTTGGCGAAGTCGTCCTGATGGTTCTTGGAAATCGTGGTGAACGGGTGCCCAATGATATTGACGGTCTCGACGTTGCCGTCCTTGATGGTCAGATGGACGTCGATGGAATCCTCGCCTACCGGGCCGTACTGGCCGTTGATCGAGTAGTTGCCGTCCTTGTAGTTGCCGGTGTCCTTCTTGTCGGACGTGGTGGTGGACGGGTCGTTGTGCGACGAGCTGGAATCGGAGCCGTCGGAGCTATCGGAGCCGTTCGACTGGGATTGCGACTGCTCTTCCTGCGACTTCTCGGTCTCGCCCGAGTTGCCGGCGTACGCATCGTCCATCGGCGCGGCCTTGGATTCGCCGCATCCGGCCAGCAGCGCGCCAGCCACGACCAGTCCGGCCGCCGCCAATGTCGCGGATTTCTTCAACGTACTCTTTTCGGTCATATTCACGCTCCTTAAGCCCCCCCCTCTGACGAGGGGGGCTGTCAGCGAAGCTGACTGGGGGAGAGACCATCAGCTTGCCATGTATTCCTCACATACTGCTCGATGCCCCTGACGGCCCTACTCCTCGCCGCCGGTTTTCGCGGCCTTGGTGGGGTCAGTGAAACCAATGGCGGTCTCGCCGTTCTGCGCGCCCTCGACCTGTGCACCCGTGGAGGCGGGCTTGCCGCCGGCCGCCTCGTAGGCCTTGCGCGCATCCTCGTCATTCCACTTCTCACCGACGAGCACGCCATGGTTGAGCATGATCTCGCGCTGCGCGCAGCTGGCGACCAGCGCATCGTGGGTGACCACGATAATCGTGGTGCCCTGCTCGTGCAGCTTGCGGAACAGGTCGAGCACGATTTTCTCGTTCTTCTCGTCGAGGTTGCCGGTGGGCTCATCGGCCAGAATCAGCTTCGGGTCGTTGATCAGCGCGCGGGCCACGCACACGCGCTGCTGCTCGCCGCCGGAGAGCTGGCCGGGCAGGTGGTGGGCGCGGTCCTTCAGGCCGACCTTTTCCAGCGCCTCCATGGCCTGCTTCTCATCGACCACCGAATGGTAGTACTGGGCCACCATCACGTTTTCCACGGCGGTCAGGTGCGGCACCAGATAGAACTTCTGGAACACCAGTCCGATGAGGTTCTTGCGCACGTCGGCCAGCTGCGTGGCGTTCAGGTCCTCCAGCTTGCGGCCTTCCAGCTTCACGGAGCCCTTGGAGGGCGTGTCCATGCAGCCAATCATGTTCATCAGCGTGGTCTTGCCTGAGCCGGAGGAGCCGACGATGGCGAGCCATTCGCCTTCCGGCACGGTCAGATTGAGGTCGTCCACGGCACGCAGGTCGCCGTAGATCTTCGAGATGTGGTCGAGTTCAAGTAGCATGACGTTTCTCTTTCTTTATTCTTCGCGAAGCACGACGGCGGGGTCGATGCGGGTGGCGCGGTGGACGGGCGGGATGGAGGCGACGATGGCGACCAGCGCGCTGAACAGCACGGAAATCAGGGCCAGCCACCAGTTGAATACGATGGAGCGTTCGAACACCGCCACGCACAGCCAACTGGCGAGTCCGTAGCCGATTGCGGTGCCGATGAGGCCGCCAATCAGGCCGTAGAGCGACGATTCGATGTAGAACTCGGTGCCGATGGCACGCGAGCTAGCACCGAGGGCCTTGCGCAGGCCAATCTCGTTGCGTCGCTGCGAGACGATCGAGCTGATTGTGGTGCCGACGCCGACGAGCGTCAGCACCAGCACCACCAGCGAGACGATCCAGAACAGCGTCTGCAGCATGGTGATGATGCGGGTGTCGGAGGCGGTGATCTTGGTGACCTGCTGTGCCTTGACGTGCATGGAGGTCATGTCGTTGATGCTGGACACCAGGCCTGCGAGGTCGCTGGCGCCGGCCGAATACTCGATGACGTCCACGCCGCGCGTGATGCCGGTGAGCTTGTTGACGTCGGCGTTGGTGGCGTAGATGATCGAGTCTTCGCTGCCGCCGGTGTCCACGATGCCGGCCACGCGGAATTCGGTACCGGAGGTGTCCATGATGTCACTGGAGACACGGCCGTCTTTGGTTTGCTGGTCGATCGAGGAGTTCGACGAAGTGCCGTTGGTGCTGGCGTTATCGGATGCACGGTAGCCGATGGTGATGGCGGAGCCGATTCTCAGGCCGATGGCGTCGGCGATGTCGCGTCCGACCAGCACCTTGCCGTCGGTCGGCCACGAGCCGTCGACCACCCAGTGATGGTTGAGGTTCTTGACCTGCGCCGCATTCACGCCGGCCATCACGTACGGCGAGGCGTTGACGCGCACGTTCTCGTAGCGGTAGGTGGCGTATTTCGCGGAACCCTTGGCCTTGACCATTTCAGTGGTGTGCTGCACCATCGCCTTGTCGATGCCGGCCTTGCCGTCAGCATTGGTCGATTCGGTGGGCGTGACAATCAGGTTCGCGCCGTACGCACGCATCTCCTCGTTCATCTGCTGCGGCACGGCGAGGCAGATCATCGCCAGACAGAACAGTGTGGCTGCGCCGACCAGCGACGCCACCACAGCCATCACCGCGCGCGAACGCCGACGGAACACGGCGCTGAACAGCATTCTGAAGAACATACCGGTGTTGGTCATCGGTTCCCTCCTTCCACACCTACGTAGATAAACTCAGCGACCATGGAGCACCTCCGCGGGCTTGAGATTCAGAATCGAACGAATCGATGAGGCGGACGCCAGCAGCACGGTGACAGCCAGCAGCACGAACACCAGCACGAACACCATCGGCCGCATCGTAATGCCGGAACCGAATACCACCCGGCCTGTCAGCTGGGCCACGCCGGAACCGAGCAGCGCGCCCACAATCGCGCCCAGCAGCGAGATTGCCGCCGTTTCGGCCAGCATCAGGCGGGATACCGCGGCATCGGTGGCACCGAGCGCCTTGAGCAACGCCAGCTCGCCCGACCGTTCGCCGATCGAGGCGACCATCAGGTTGGCCACGGCCACGGCTGCGGCGATCAGGCTCAGCACGGTCATCAGAATCATCACGGCCTGCGTCTTTTGCAGCACATTGCCCTGCAACGCGGCCACCTGACGCACCTGCTTGGCCACCGCGCCCGGAATCACCTCTTCGATCTGATAGGCGATCGAGCTCGGGTAGGCGGTGCAGTACCAGGTCTCCCATTCCTCCTGGCTCAGCGCGGCCGGGTTCGCGGCGGCCTTACGGGCCAGGTCGTTCTCCGGCGTGGTCAGGGCCTTGACCTCGATTTTGTCGACCGAATCGGGCAGGTCGGCGAGTACCTGGGCCGTGGAGGAGGCGATGTAGAGCGAGCCGTTGTCCTCGTCGCCGGAATCGTAGACACCGGTGAGCTTGATTTTCTGCTCGTTCTTCTTGCCTGAGGCGGTGGTTTTGTTGAGGGTGATGGTGTCGCCGGTGGTCACGCCGAGTTCGGAGGCCAGCGTCTTGCCGATCACGCCCTGGTCGGAATCGTCTTTGGGCCACTTGCCGTCCAGCTGCCACCACGAGCGCATGCCTTCCACGCCCACGACGGTAGTCTCGCCGGTGGAGATCTTGAGGTTCTTGTTGAACCACGTGCCGACGACCGGCACGTTGGTACCGTTCACCGTGGCGTGGATGTTGAGCTGCGGCGCGAAGCTGGTGATGTTGAACGACCAGAAGATCGTCTTGATCTTGGCCGCGTCCGACTCCTTCAGAAAAGCGGTCGGGTCGCTGGTGGACGTCGCGCCGCCCGACTCGGTGTTGTACAGGTCGGAAACGACCGCATCCGCCTTGGGCTGCACGGTGATGTTCGAACCGTAGGTGGACAGCTCGGCGTTGAGCTTGTCGCCCACGTCGAACACGACGCCCAGCATCGATACGGACACGGTCGCCGACAGGCATACGGTCAGCGCGATAAGCAGGCGCCGGCGCAGCTGTCGGGTGAACGAGCGAGTAATCATGCGCAGAAAGAACATGATTCTTGTCTCCTGCCTGACTCACCGGAAGTGGGCGCTCAGCGCGTCCAGATCCGTAGTTTGAATGGTGATCTTGCCGTGGCCGGTCTTGTACGGGAATGGTATCGGGTTGCAGCCACCCTTGAAGCCGATGGTCGCCAGGTTGATGGCCACCTCGCACTTCTTGCAGATGATCTTGCCGTCCTTCTCGTAGTAGCCAGCGTCGCCGCAGTTCTCGCAGGCGTCCAGGCCGATGCCGTACGCGCCACCGTTCTTTCGGATGATGATGAAGCGCATGACGGTGCCGTCCTTGGCCTTGTATTCGAAGCGGTGCAGGTGGCCGTCCTCGACCTGGCTGAAGGGGATGGTGGCCACGCCGTCCTTGAGCGAGTAGGCTTCCGGCGGCGAAAGGGTGATGGTCTGATGGGTCGCGGCAACGCCCACGGTCAGGGTTGCTGTGACGCCGATGGCTGCGATAAGGCTCCACACGGCAGCGGCGATGGCGTGGTGGCGGAATGCCTTATGCCGGCGCAACGTGGCCTCGTTGGCTCCCGACACATCATGGGTTTTCATACGGAAACCGGCCACGATGGAGGCCACGGCGGGAATCAGGAACACCAGCGCCTGCGCCATAATCATCGTGGAGTTCTGGTTGATGGACCAAGCCAGCGCCACGAACATCGTATGGTTCATCGGGAAGCCTCGCGCCTGCAGAATCTGGGCAAGACCAGTGAAGTGTTGAATCAGCAGAATCACCATCATGGCCGCGACGGCCACGGTGAACGCCCAGCGCACGGCAGTGGTGCGCATCGTGCGGAAGATGGCGGCCACAATAATGGACATGGCCACGCCAAGCAGGAAACCAAGAGCGCGCAGCAGCATGGCCGAAGTGAATGCGGTCTCCCCTGGTTCCACCCAGATGGTGAGCTGCAGAATCACGTCCGGCAGCGCGTAGAACAGGGTGAGTGCGATGTCGATGGCGGCCACGGCGTTAGCGATGTGCATGAACACCTTGTGCTGCTGCCAATTGGTGGTGATGCGGCGTGCGAACACCACCACGACGATGGTCAGGATGTCGGCAATGATCGCGCACCACAACACCGGGTAGTTGACGAACGTGCGCTGATTGATCACGGCCGAGGCGCGCAGGCCGGCGAATACGATGGCGGCGATCAGACCGACGATCAGGCCGATGAGACGCCAATGCGAGCTTATCGGCTTATCTCGCCCCTCGCCGACCGTGAGCATCACGCTCAGGCTCATCACCAGCAATGCGGGGGCCAAAGTGCCCGGCATCACTGCCACGAATTGTTCAAGCATTCGCGTCCTTTCTCTGTTCACCTTAGGCTCCCCTCTCTGAGGGGAGCTGTCCGCGAAGCGGACTGAGGGGAGTTTTAGACCGTCCTAAGAATTATCTCCCTAAAGCGGCGTAAAGCCCCCTCTGACGAGGGGGCTTTCTGCTTAGTCAATCACCACTGGCGAGGAGTGTAATCCCAGTTGTCGAAGGTGACCTCGATCGGCTCGGTCCAGAAGTGGCCCTTGACGCCGGTCTCCGGGTCAACGTGCAGCATCCAACCCTTGGAGGCCGGGGATTCGATGGAGAGCTTCAGCTGGTAGGTGCCAGCCTTGTCGAGCTTGACGTTGGCGCCGTAGTGCGGGCCATCGGAAGCGTTCATCTGCATGAAGGTACCGGAGGTGGCGGTGCCGCCCTCGACTTCCTTGCCGGTGGACTTATCGATGATGGTGTAGTTCACGGTCAGATCCGGCACGAAGTCGCCCTTGCCGTAGCCGAGCTCGGTGCCCTTCTGGTTGGCATGGATGTCGGCCTCGAGGTGGAAGGAAGCGTCAGCAGCCTTCAGGCCCATGGAAGACGGCTCCATATCGATCGGCTGGAAGTACACAGCGCCCACGGTCAGCGGGCCGGCGTCCTGATCCTGCTCTTCAGCAGTACCGGACGGGCCAACCGGAACCTCTTCGAAACCGGCGCCGGAATCGGAGGAAGAATCGGAGGAAGAGGAGTCGGAAGACTGGGAGGAGGAGTCAGCCTTAGTGTCGGATGCGGAGTTGGTGGAACCGCAGGCAGCCATGGACACGGTCATGGAACCGGCGAGCAGCAGGCCGAGCAGAGCGGCCAGTTTCTTGTTCTTCATCATTGTTATTCCTTTTCTCTATCTCTGGTGAATTAGGATTCACGCTTAGATAATTGCAATTATTCAGTTATGAGATAAGTGCGGCGTGGGCTGGAGGAATTGGCATCGATCCGAGGCCGTGCCGCAAGTCTGTCAGTTGTCTGCAGTTATGGGAGGAAACGGACGAGCTAGACGGGCTACGCCTTCACGGCCGGGACCTCGGCAGCAGCCTGCGCCTTCAGCTTGCGCTGCTTGATGAAGCCGACCACGAACAGTGCGATAACCGCAACGGCTGCGATGGCCTGCGCCACTAGGCATTCGACGTACGGGTAGAGGCCAAGCCAATCGTTCGTCGGCACACCGTTCAGGTAGAAGGCGGGCAGCAAGTCGCCCTCGATCAGCGAGTGGACGCCGCCGCCGGCGAACACCACCACCAGCACAGACATCAGAATCGAAGTGACCAGGAAGAACGGACCAATCGGAATCTTCACGGAGGTGAAGCGGAAGAGCAGGAAGATGCCGACAAGCACCACCGCGGCGGTCAGACCACCGATCCACATACCGCGAGTATCGCGGCTCATCGTGTAGATGGACTCGTAGAAGATCACGGTTTCAGCGCCTTCACGGAACACGGCGAGGAAGCTCAGCATAGCCAGCGAGACCACGGTTTTCAACGTCACGTTGTCGGCACTTGCGGCGGCTTCGGCATCAGCCACAGCAGCCTCGGTCTTCTTGCGAATGTAACGGTTCCACGCTTCCACGCTGGACTTGTTCAGCATCCAGTTACTCGTCCACAGCAGCATGCCCATGGCGATCAGTGCGCAGGTGCCTTCCATGATCTCCTGAATCGGGCCGGAGCCGCCGAAGGCGAACACGAAGATCACAGCCACCAAGCCGGCGCCGAGCAGACCGACGAGCACACCCAAGTAAATCCACTTGACGAAGCGCTTGTTATCGGACTTGACCAAGTAGGCGACGATGGCTGCAACCACCAGCAGAGCTTCAAGACCCTCACGGATAAGCACGAGGAACGCCTGGCCGGAGGAGCTGGTGACCAGCTTGGTGAAACCGTCTTCCTTATCGGCGGCACCACCGTCAAGAATGCCGGCGTCCTTGATCAGCATGGCCTTGAGGTCGTCGATCAGCTTCTTGGTGTCTTTCAGGGATGCGCCGGCGTTCATGGACTTGCGGCACATCTTGAACTGGTATTCCACCTGCGAGACGCGGTTGCCGCTGATGGCGTTCATCACGTTCTTTTCGAAGCCGAGCTTCTCGTAATACTGGTAGTACGCGTTGTTCACGAGCGTGGCGCCCTTGGCACCATCACCCTTTTCGTAAGCTTTGTATGCATTGTCGAGAATCGGGGTCATTTCGTTGGCCACGTCGGTCCATGAACGATTGCCCTTGCCCGGGTTCTTCTTTTTCTTGGCGTCGAGCTCCTTGCGCTCTTTGGCCAGCTGCGCCTGCAGCGCTTCGGCGTACGCCTTCGGCTTGGCGAGATCGGCGTTGGTGTCGAGCTGCTGGGCCGTGGCGTCAAGATCGGCGGTCAACGCATCAATCTGCTGAGCCAGTTGATCGTCGTTGCTAGGCGTGTAGGAAAGATTCTGAACGCTTTGGAATGCCTGCTGTTGGGCGAGCTGCTTGTCCGCGCCAATGGTGTCGTGCACGACCGCGGTGAAGTTGGAGGCCACGTAAATCTTGTTGTACGCGCCCATGAAATCGGAGGTGGCGCCAGCGGTGTTGCCATCCTTGTACGTCTTAAGACCGCTGTTCAGCTGCTTGTCCATCGCCTTGGAGACTTCGGCCCAGGTGGCGTAGTCAACGCTGGACGAGCTTGATGAACTGGACGAGCTGGTGCTGCTGTCGGCGAAGGCCATCGGAGCCGTGACTGCAGGAGCCACAGTGGCGATGACCATGGCGAACAGAAATACAATCGCAGCCAGAACTCGCAGCTGCCTCACGCTGGTGTGTTCAACGGACCGAAGAGCAGCCTGGGCGCGACGAACCATGCCTATCCCTCTCTCTGCGCGGCTAAGTAATCAAAAACCAACTACTCAATATAAAGAAAAACTTTTTTGAGGAACAGTCTTGATTTTTTAGGATTTAAGAGGTATTAGGCACTGTTTTTCGATCAATTATTACCGCAGATTGTCTCAATATTCGATATTGTCCCGCTCACAGATGGGAGACTTCCCGAATTATGAACTCCCCGCGACTGGCCACTCCCCATCCCTCATATTGCATGACCAACTGTTTCACCAAGGTTCATAGCCTAAAATCACTATGTTGCATCACGGCAAGAGGCTGGCAATAATTCACGCGATGGCATGCGCATGTTCATTCTGGTTTGCCTCGGGTTTGCTGACTTGCCTTGAGTCGCTTTGATTTGCACTGGTTCATCCCCCGGTGAGATCACCTGTTGCACACGCCGTACGAACGACCTGCACATCAGCGCAGGCACTCATTGGTGGTCCTTGTCCACAAAGCGACACGCCGCAGCCGGCACTGAATGTGCATTTATCCGAAAGCTGTGGTAGCTTATTCGAGTTGCCTACGGAGCTTACTTCTAGCAAGCACTGCAGTGCATGGAGGATTCGCCTAGTGGTCTATGGCGCACGCTTGGAAAGCGTGTTGGTGTAACAGCCTCACGAGTTCGAATCTCGTATCCTCCGCCATCAGGGTTTTGGCTTTTGTCAAAACCCTTTTGTTATCCGCACCCACATGCATATACGCAGCGGTCCAAATATGTGCACAATCGTGCACATTCACTGTTTTTGCAGTGGCGTGGCATGGCACATATTCCGAGACGACCGAATTCCCACAATTTTCGTGCCACAACAGCGCATAAAAACACGAAAATGCGATTACGTGGCACATCCGAATGCCACATGAGCGCAAAATAGCCAATATTGCGCTCATGTGTACAACTTAGAGCACCCGAATACTTCCTCGTACACCCGTCGATTTGCGTAATACGCGATTGCGTGTATTGTTGTGCAAGCCGTTCAACGGCCCTAAGCCGTGCGCACATTATCGCCCCGATAGCTCAGTGGTAGAGCACTTCCTTGGTAAGGAAGAGGTCGTGAGTCCAATTCTCACTCGGGGCTCTCAATCACCACTCGATGCCGTACTCGGCATACATATACATATCGTACTGGTACTCACTGCTGTAGTTCAGGTCGTTCTGATGTGCTTCATGATGGCTGTTATCTGACTGCATAATCATTCCTTTTCCTAGCCTCATCGGTATTACGACCAGATATAGCGAAATCGCGTTACCGAACTATGCGCGTTCAGCGAATCGCAGGTGAACTCATAGCGAACTGTTGCACGCACTCCGCATGCGAGCGCAGACTCATTGACATATACCGTCCGGCACACACTTCATAATGTGCAAGGCCGCGCGCCAGCTATTGAATACCGCCAAACAGCAAAGGAAAGCCTCTCCCACCATGACCTCACACCTTGCCGAAGCAGGACGCACACTGATTCCCCGCAAGGATGATCGGTACGGTCTGCTTTCCCCAGCTCTGGTTATTCTCACGTTTGTCGCCGGACTGGTGGATGCGTTAAGTTACTTGGCACTCGGTCATGTATTTGTGGCCAATGTGACCGGCAACATTGTGTTCCTTGGTTTTGCATTCGCCCACGCGCAGGGCTTCGTCTGGTGGACTTCGGCGCTCACGCTGGCCACGTTCATGATTGGTGCGTTCATCGGCGGACGCATTATTCATTACTTTGGCGCCAACCGCGCGCGCCATCTGCTGGTGTCCACGTCAATCCAGCTGGCTTTTGTGGCAGCTGCGCTCGTCGGCATTTATCTGCTCAATCAGTTTGCGCCTGAACCGTCGATGGGTGGCACTGATGCTTCAGCCATCGCCCGCACGGCACAGCCCAGTCTGAACTTCCCAACTGCTCGGCATATTGATTTGCATATTATTCTGCTGATTGTGCTGCTCGCACCGGCTATGGGCATTCAGAATTCCACTGCTCGTAAGCTTTCGGTGCCAGATTTGCCCACGACTGTGTTGACGATGACGTTAACTGGGATTATCGCTGACACTTCGGCGCATGGTCATGAGCAGTCCAAACTTGGCCGGCGCGCGATTGTAATGCTGGCTTTGGCGCTCGGTGCTTTGACTGGAGCCACGCTGCAGACGCGCGGTCATGAGGACGTTATTTTGATGGTGATGATCGTCTGTCTGATTGCGGTCATTGTGATGATGATCCCCCATGTGCATTCCGATGCCCGCTGGGTGACCGGAAAACACTGATTCATACAAAAACGGCCGGCGCTGGGCATTGCTGACCGGCACCGGCCGAGATAATAAGGAGTGCTCCTTATGTGGTCGCGAACCTTACGGTTTCATGATCACATCTGCTCGCGATTGCGGCGGTAGGCGATTGCGGCGCCGGCACCGGCCAGCAGCAATCCGGCCACAGCAATCGTGACGACATTGGCACCCGTGTTGGAGACGACATTGCCATCACCCTTGGCAGCGGTACGCTTCACCAAGCCGGCAATTGCCTTCTCGAGAGCCTCACGAGCTGCGTCGACCTGCTTCTGCGTGGCGTTGCTGTTGTCGGAGACCTCACGGGCCTTCTTCAGCGCGGCGCGCAGAGCGTTGGCGGAGTCGTCGGTGTAGAGACCCAGGTTGATGGCGGCGGCCTTGTTGATGGTCGCGTTCAGAGCAGCCTTGTCCACCACGCCCGGTTCCGGATTCGGCTTCGGCTCGGTGGCAGCTTCCAGCTTGGAGATGGCGTCCTGAAGAGCGCTCAGTGCGGTATCCACATCCTGCTGGGTGGCGTTCTTGTTGTCGAGCACCTGCTGTGCAGCCTTCAGTGCCTCGGCGAAAGCTTCCCACGAGTTGGTCGTGTAATCGGCCTTCTCGAGCTTGCTTGCCTTGTTCACTGCAGTCTGCAGGTCGGTCTTGTTCACCTCAACCGGGCCTGGGCCAGGCTCCTCACCGGTCTTCTCGAGACCAGCGATAGCGGATTCGAGGTTCGTCAGCGCCAGAGCCACATCGTAAGCGGTGGCCTTATCGTTATCCGCCACGGCCTGTGCAGCTTCGCGGGCCTTGACCAGAGCAGTCCAGCTTTCAGCCGTGTAGTCGGATTCCTTAAGACCGTTAGCCTTGGCGATGGTGTCGTTGAGGTCGGTCTTGTCCGGAGCGACAGTCTCTTCCTCAACCTCGCGGTCCGTGGTCAAACGCAGTTCGGCAGCGGATGCGAACTTGTTGGCCTGGGAGTCGCTCTGGCCTGCGGAAGACAGGACGGTCAAGCGTACGGCGGTCACATTCTCGACGGCGTCGAAGCTGGCCTTCTGCCACATGGTGGTGGTGGAGAACTCAGCATCGGTGACGACATCCTTGGTGGTGCCATCCGCCAGAGTGAGCGTGATCTTGTAGCCCTTGATCTTGCCGTTGGCGTTCATACCTCCGGAACGCGGCAGGTAGCGCAGGCCGTTGATGGTGGTCGGTTTGTTGAGGTTGAACTGATACCATGCGGTGCCGTTGCCGACTGCGTTCTTGCTCCAGCTGGTGTGCCAGTGGGTGCTGTCGCTGCGATCCTGTGCCAGACCGGCCGGGCCTTCGCTCGGCAGGCCTGCGGTAGGCTCTTCGCTGCCCGTGGCCACGGTGTAGCCACCCAGCTCATCGGAGCCGTCAGCTGCCACGTCGTACTTGTCGCTGCTCTCGTTGCCGGGAGCGGTCTTCATGTACTCGTCGAGGGCCACGAGAATGTCGTATGCCTTGGTGAAGTCCTCAGCGGTTGCGCCATTCTTGTTGATGAGCACGCGAGCCTTGACCAAGGTGTCCTGATACTGCTGCCATGCGGCATCGGAGAGCTCAGCACGCTTGGAATCGTACTTGCCGCGGATTTCCTTGACCTTGTCCTGCGCTTCGGCCTTGGTGCGGGTCTGGGACTCGATGCGCTCGATCTTCAGGTTGTCGAGCACGAAGTCCTTGTATCCGCCGAAGTCCTGTGCATTGCCGGTGGAACCCTGCAGATCAGGTGCGGTTGCGGTCGAGTAAATACCGAACCAGGAATCGCCGTTGACGCCACCGGTCAGCTCGAACTCGGCCTTGCCGGTCTCACCCAGAGCCTTCTTCAGGTTGGTCAGCTTCACGCTGCCAGCAGAGTATTCACCCTGGCCCACAGCGATGGCGTAGATGTCATCGGAACCGGACTGGTAGTCGAAGCTCACCTTGTACTTGGCACCCGCCTCGAACTTCACGTTCTGCGGGATCGTCTGGTAGACCAGCGTGCCCTTCTGGGTCAGGCCGTTAACCTTCACAGACCAAGTGCCATCGAGCACATCGTCCATCTTCTTGACATCCCAACCGGCCTGCGTGAACGGAGCATGCAGCTCGGAGAGGTGGATGCGGTTGTCCTCAACGCCTTCGGAACCGGAGACCACGAACGGCCAGATGCCCTGGGCGTTGTTTTCGAATCCGTTGGTGAGGGACTTCAGCGTGCCGTCCTTCTCATAGGTGATGCCGGAGTACTGGTTCTCCACGATGCGCACATCGTCGAAGTAGGTGTGTGCTCCGTCGGTGCTCTTGTGAGACAGGGTTACCGTGGCATCGCCGTTCTCAGGCGCGGTGAAGAACACGTACATGTTCTGGAAGTAGCTGGAGCCATTTTCCGTATTGCTGTTCGTGTTGTGGCCGTATGCCTTGATGTAGTTCTTGGCGATGGACTTGCCGGTGGAGTTGGTGGCCAGCACCTTGCCGCCGCTGGTTACGGTGACGGATGCATCGCCGGTGGAGCGGTTGTCGACGCCAACATACAGCGCGTACTTCTGGCCAGCCTTGAGATCGGTCAGACGCTGGGAGACATCGACCTTGCCGGTCAGGCGCAGCATGGCGTTGTTGTCGCCTTCAACTTCGGCCTTGCCGGTTCCGGCGACGGTCCAGTTGTCGGTGAGGGTGTTGGAGCCGCCGTTGAAGCCGGCGTCTACCACATGCATGCCTTCGCTCCAGTTGACCTGGATCTGCTTGGCTTCGCCCTTGTACACCACGTACGGGGTTTCGGCATCAGCGGTAAGCGTCACCTTGCCGCCGGAGACGGCAACGGTCTGCTCGTTGGTCTTGCCCTGATCGGTGAGCTGGTACACCTTTACGCTGGAGAGGTTCTTCCAGCTGTCCGGCAGCGTCCAGGTGGTGGTGCCGCCCTTGGTGTTCCAGTGGTAGAGCTTCTGCTCGGAATCCTTGACCAGCTTGCCGGTGAAGGAATCCCACATCCACGGCAGCAGGTAGGACTCGTCGCCAGTGGCGCTGCCATCGCCTGCGGAGACCACACCGGATGCGACCTTCACGCCGTTGAAGGTGATGGTGCGCTGGCGGTAGGCTGCGCTAGAGGTGTCGTTGGAACCACGGGAGACTACTACAACGTTGCCGTTGGAATCCTTCAGGGTAATCTGCTCGTTGCCGTTGTTCGTGTTCGGGTCGGACACGGCAGCGGCATTGCCATTGTCGGCGGTCAGCAGCGGGTTGTTGACCCAGCGGGTCACCTTGAAGTGCTGGATGAACTTAGTGGACACATCATGGGTGTACAGGTTCTTGATGTAGGCGGCATAGTCGTTGCGGCCCTGCCAGCCTTCGAAGTCCTTCATGTTGTAGCCGCCGAGCAGCGGGGCGTTGGCAGCGCCGCCGTATTGCGGGTAGTCGCCAACCCAGCTGTCCTTCTGGTGGTTGCGCAGGAAGCGCATCACTTCGGAGTTCTCGCCCTTGGAGGTGTAGCCGCCGTAGGTCAGATCAGCTGCCCAGTGCTGGAAGGTGGAGTCGTACTCGTTGCCGGAACCCCATTCGGTGGTCATACGCCAGCCGTTGTCGTTGATCATCTTGCTCATCTTGCGGGTTTCCCAAGAATCTTCCGAACCGGAAGAAGTCAGGTTGCCCCACACATCGAGGTAGATGAAGTCCATGTTGTCGCCGACTTCCTTGCTGAGGTCAGCGAAACGGCTTACACGAGAACCGGATGCCAGATCGTAGATGCCGTCGATGCCGACACCCTGATCAAGCCAGTTCCAGCCGTAGCTCAGGCCGCCTGCAGAGTTGCGGCGCACCATGTCCTCGCTGAAGGCCTTGGCTTCCGGATACATTTCGGAGGCGTTGACGTGCACACCGAAGCGAGCGCCATACTTGGAGCCCTCTTCCATCATGGTGTTCATGTCGTCGGCGCCGCCGAGACGCTGGCCGATATCGCCGTAGTCCGGGTGGCCGGAGTCGTGGCCTTCATTGCCGTAGCCCTTGAGCAGCACGGACTGGCCGAGGCCGTCGGTGTTCAAGGCCACCTTCTTGACGTTGTCAAGCGTGGTGAGGAACGGGTTCTGCGCCTGGGAGCCGAAGTTCATGGCGATACGCCATGCCACCAGTTCGGGAACTTCCTCGGACTTGTACGGGTTGTTCATGATGTCGCGGTAGGCGATTGCGCCATCCTGCCAGTTGACGGCACCGTCTTCGTTCTCGTCGCCGGCGATGGCCACGGCCATCTGCGGCAGAGCGGTTTCGGCCACGGTGTACTTCTTGCCCTTGGAATCGGTGACCGTGCGGTGGTAGTACCACGGAGCGCTGGCCAGGCCCAGGGAGGTGGCGTCACCAGTCTGCTGGGTGGTGGCGTAGACACGCGTGTTCTGGCTGCCGCCGCGCACAGGAGCCGCCACATAGGTGCCATCGTGCTCGGAGTTGCTCCACAGGCCGGCACTCAGGCCAGCACCGGAGATGAAGCCGTAGGTGTAGTCGCTATCGGTGACGTTAGTATCTTCGGTCACTGCGAAGTTGGTATCGCCAGGCTTCTGCGTGTTGGAAGACATACGAGCACCAGTGAATTGGGCATTTTCCTGGCTGGAACGCACGGAAACGAGACTCTGGTTCGGGAAGGACAGCGTCTGGATGGCGTTCTCCTCCACACCGTTGCCCTCAGGAATGCCTTCGGACAGGTTGTTCTTGATCTTGGTGACGTTGAGGTGCAGCTGGTTGGCCTTGACCGTGATCTGAACGGTGATCACCGCGTCAATCTTCTTGGCCTCATCCTTGACCTTCAGCGTGTAGGTGGCCTCGGTGTCGGAAACCTTCTTGAAGGTCACGTCGTCATCGCCCAGTTCGATGTTGGTGCCGTTGATTTCAACGGTGCGCACATCCTTGGACTGGCCGTACATCACCTTGCCGTCGGTCATCGTGTACTGCAGCACAGAGGGGAAGTTCTTCTTAATCTGAACTTCCATCTTCTTGGTCTTCAGCGTTTCGGAGGCGACCTGAACGGTTTTGTTCAGGGTGATGGGATCGATGGCAAGATCCGCGCCGGAGACCGTCACCTGCTGGGAGACGTCCTCATAGCCTTCCTTGGCAATCGAAAGCGTGTGTTCGCCTTCTTCAATGTCGGCGAAGGAGAAGGTGCCATCTGCACCGGTCTTCACCTTGGTCTTATCCAAACGCACTGTTGCGCCTTCAATGGCAGCGCCTCCAGCGTCCACAACCTTGCCGGAAACCGCGTGCTTGGCGGCTTCGACAACCTCCGGGAAGTCCTTGATGTACACGTCGGTGACCTGGTTCAGCCCCTTCCAGGAGCCGGCCTTGATGGCAAGCTTGTTGGAGAGGTTCGTCATTGCGGAGTAATCGACATCGAATGCCTTCTGGCCATCCACGGTCAGTGTGGCGACCTTGGCGTCGGTCCAGGAGACCTGAATGTCGTGCTCTTCGTTGGCGCTCGGAGCAGCGATACGAGCACCGCTGTACCAGCTGCCGCTACCGCCACCGGTGTAGGTCTGCCAGAACCAGCCGTCCGAATCGTAGCCGATGAACAGGCCGCTGCCCGGGTCGTTGTAGCCCAGGTAGAAGCCGAAGCGGTTGGCGGAGCCTTCCTGCGGGGATTTGATGGTGGCGTGGAAGGAGCCGGCCTTGGAGAAGTCGTAATCTGTGCCCCATACGGCTACTGCCGGCCAGTTGTTGCTGGAGCTGGGGTTCGCTGCCGCATTACCGTTAGAGGCAGTGGACTTGAGGTGCAGCCAACCGTTTGCCATCTCCAGGATTTCGCCGCCCTGAGCGATGTTGGAATCAATAGTCCAGCCTTCAACCGCATCGGCTTGTGCGGAAGGAGTCTCGGAAGCAGTTGCAGAATCAGAAGTATCGTTGATTTGCTGAATCTGACTTGCCAAAGTCTGCAAGTCAGCATCAGACAGGGGCACTGCGAACGCAGTACCTCCCCCGCTGCCCATGCAGGTTAAGGCTAACGCTGTTGCCAGCGCAGCCGATATAGTCTTCTTCTTTTTCATTAACTATATTTTCCTTAATCTCTTCTTCGAGGTGAAGCAGATGCCTTCTTCATTGAAGAATACGCATTCGCAATTACGATAAGACACTTTACAAGAAGCTATTCTTAATAGCAATCTCAGCAAATACGGAGAATCGCCACATATTTGACATTGAATTACAACGTGAGTGAAATCACAAAACCCAATAAACGACTACGTTGTTAACCTTCACATCTATATTCGCATCATCGCGACACGCGCAGGGAAAAACTGCGCAAAAAAAGTAAGACGAATTTACCTGCATTCGACGCAATCAATGCAGCAGCATTACAGCAGCAAGCCGATTGAGCAAAATAGCAAAAGCCGCCTTGCGCAACCGCAAGACGGCTTTGACGACAATGGTGAGGCTGTGCTCGCTTACTTCTTGGAAGCGTTCACGGCATCCACAGCCTTCTGCAGCGATTGAGTATAAGCCTTGTACCAATCAGCCTGCTCGTTGAGCTTCGCAGTAGCGGACTTGAAGCCGGCAGTGTCGTCAGCTACGCAGCCTTCGTATACCGGCAGTTCCACGCTCAGTTCCTTGTTGAGGGCGTCCAGCGTGGAGGCATCCTTTACATCCTTCTTGGTGAGCGCAGCAGCTTCGGAAGCATCGCCATTGACCAAGTTGTTGTAGTCATTAGTGGCGTTGCGCACATTTTCGGAAGCGGCGGCGCAAGTGGCGACTGCATTGTTGTACTGAGCATCGGAGTAGGCGCGGAAGCCGAACACACCGGCCACGACGATAATGGCCACGACCACCACGGCGATAATGGCGACGGCCGCCTTAGACATGTGCTTCTTCTGAGCGCCTTCATTGCTTGCATTGTTGGCGTTGTTTGCCGGTACAGCCTGCTGCCCAGCGGACATACTTCGATCTCCTTCGTTCTCGTACTTTCATACACACGTATGGGGTTATAGGCCAAAATGTGTGTCCGTTTTGGCTTGTGTTCCTTTGTGGCAGTGGGCGTTTCTCCTGTTCGAGTTGTATGGGCGGGGAACTCGAGGTCGGCCAGAATGTGTGTCCGGAATGGCCGGTCAGGCCTTGCGGCACAACGGTTGAGTGACTTTCGAGTTGGCGTGGCAGATTGGGTGGATGAACACACCTTGTTGCGCCGTGTGCGGCGAGCCGATGAAGCGGAACGGAAGGACGAGCTCGGGACGGATCAGGTGGCGGTGCCGGAACGCCGGCTGCGGGAGCTCACGCACCCAGTCGCGCGACAACAGCGCCCGTGATCTGCGGTGCGGTCTGGACTGGCTGTTCTCGAAGCAGTCGCAGGCCGAGCACCGGCTGCCGGCACGCACGCTGCGCCGCCGGTGCGAGCTCATGTGGGGCCTGTGGCCGCCCGTGCCGCTGGTGGACGAGGTGCATCATGTGGTGCATGTGGACGGCATCCACCTGCACCGCGACGCGGTGGTCCTGATCGCGGTGGCCGGCGGGCACGTGATCGGCTGGCATGTCGCCAAAAGCGAGAAAGCGGCGGCATGGCAGTGCCTGATGGCACGCATCGCGCCGCCCGACGTGCTCGTATGCGACGGCGGGGGCGGCGTCCTCAAGGCCGCGAAGGCCACGTGGCCGGATACGCGGATCCAACGGTGCCTGTTCCACGTGCAGGCCAACATCCTCGAACTGACCGGCAGGCGGCCCCGTCTGGAGGCCGGCAGGCAGCTGCGCCGGGTGGCCCTGTCCCTGCCCCGCGTCGGGGACGCGGGCGGCGCGGCCGAATGGCTGGTCTCCTACAACCGGTGGGAGCAGGACTTCGCCTCGTTCCTCGACGAGAAGAGCGAATACGCCGACGGCAGTGTGAACGACATGCACCAAAGGCTCGTCAAGGCGCGGCGCATGATCCGCAGACGCATCCGGGAGGGTCAGCTGTTCACGTTCCTCGACGAGGGGCTCGCGTCCGTCGGCCCGGTGCCGCCCACGAACAATCTCATCGAATCATGGAACGCGCGCCTGCGCGACATGCTGCGCCGCCACCGTGGACTGCGGCTGGTCAGACGGCTGAAGGCGATCTGCTGGTGGTGCCATCAGCACACGGCGCATCCCGAGACCGACGCATGGCTCGCGGCCAACGCGATGCCCGATGAACGACTCGAGCGCCTCTACCGGCAGGCATGGGAAAGGAGCCCGCAAGGCCAGTACGAGACGTTCGGCATCCCCGCAAGATACGGCACCGGCATCGGGCCTATAGGAACTTTTGTGGTGCTTATAACCGTGGCCCGGCCTTGTGGGAGCAG
>OKFV01000001.1_pt1 | contig 182927 bp, 182 predicted proteins | sample 1612591 | NCBI WGS metagenome assembly OKFV01 (sample SAMN04436806, study PRJEB24849) | human gut metagenome | biome: human gut; feature: NICU; material: stool | host: Homo sapiens | place: USA: Saint Louis, MO | collected 2011-05-19 | reverse complement strand
CGCCGATTCGCCGGCGGCCGTACAGGAGCGGAACCGGGTAACCCTGCGCGGCGGTATTTGTCACCCCGCCAAACGCATACGATGCACGGTTATCTGCGCTTTGTTTACTGGCTATGCCTGATGGCTGCGGTGAAAGCAGCTGAATAACCCCACCGAGGACCAACGAGGCACCAGTGGCAGCAGCAAACCCCGTCAAGCCACCAGCAGCGAAAGCAGCGCCAACACCACCAGAAACAAAGACAGCCGCGGCTATTAAAACTGCTCCTAATATGGTCTGAAAAAGACCAGCTCGCTTACTACCGATAACAACTGGCATGATCCTTACTACGTCGCCTTCACACGGAAAACCCATCTCATCGGCGGCAATATTCCTTTTTCCTTTAAATACTGCGAAAGTTAATCCACGACGCTTACTGCTGATCATGAAGCTTTCGAAACCGGGTAATGTTTTACTTAAAGCAATAGCTGCTTCACCAGTACGGGATATAAGTCGCTTATGTGTTTTACCGAAGGTCTTTCCTAATACTCCGCCGAGCTGAATTGTTGTCATTACTTCTTTCATATTCTCACCATAAAAAAACCCGCCGAAGCGGGTTAAGTATTGGTTAGATACAGTGTTCTATTACTTTTATCCGGCTGTTGATTCGATAAGCAAAAAGGCCACCTTGATGTCGAAATTCTATCTTGGTAATTCCACCTTCAGATATTAAATCAACCATCTCAAGTTGAGATTGTGTAAAAACAGTTTTGCCACCGTCATAAGGCTGAATAAAAACGCTTCCGTATTTTTGGCTTTCTTCTTGCCAGCCAACAAGTATACATTCAGATACCGCATCAATTTTTTTCCTTGTTTGAAAAGTATTTGACGCTGGCTCATTCCGAAGATCCTGCATGCTCGAACATCCAGCCATGACTAACAAAGAAAGTGCCAAAAATGCTTTTTTCATATCCCTATCCCCTTTGGTTTTACAAAAGGTTAGCACAGAGATTTGTAACGTAGAATCTTCATCGTTCGTTCCTGCCAGTAACCGCCATATGGTACTCGCTGACTCAAGTGACCGTACAGGTGGTGCAGCAGCATATTGCCCTCCAGCAGTATACCCGCGTGGTTCCACTTATCAGCCTGCACCTGCATGATCACCATATCGCCAGGTTTAGGCGGCCCGTCGAATTCACGGAATCCGCACTCGTACCAGCAATCCTGATAGAAGTTGCCCGGATATTCGTTTTCCCACCAGGGATAATCAACCCGGTAATCGTGGAGTTCGATACCATGCGTTTGCCGGAAATAGCTCATTACCAGCCCCCAGCAGTCAAAGTGCCCCAGCACAAACGGACGCTCCAGCAGTGGTAACTCTCCGCGCGGCTGAATGGTGCGTAAATCCCCCTCGGGCCAGCTCACGATATGCCAGGGTAAAAGCGTTGCGTCGCATTGCGCTTTATCCAGTTCGCTCGGCTGCGTAGTGGCGTCAGGGTGGCTGTGAGCGATGGCGATCACCGTACCCCAGTCCTCAGCAGCTGCGTAATCTTCAGGGCAGAGGACAAAATTTTCCTCCGGCGCCGCGGCAAGATTCCGGCACGGGAAATAACGTTCAACACGGCTTTTTTGCGCCACCACACCACAGCACTCACGAGGATATTCAGCAGCAGCATGCGCCATGATGGCATCAATGGTTTTCTGGCGCATATCAGCTCCTGATCAAAGATGTACCGACGAAACCACCATGCGAAAGCTCATTACCTTTGCCAAAACGTAGCTCACATGCTTTCAGCGTTCCGTTGCATTCATCCAGCGAGGGATCGCTCACCGGGTTATTGTTTTTGTCGAAATAGCGGGTTCCGGCATAGTCGCAACCATCACCGGTACGGTACTTGTTACGGATGCACCAGGTGCACAACGAATGGAGCTGGCGCGTAGGTATCATCAGCCCCTGCAGATCCATTGGGCTGGAGAGGGTGAATTCGACTACCTCGTTTGTTTCGCTACTCTTTGAATCGATGTAGAAAACCTTCAGCTTTTCCTGGGTCGGATCGGCTGTCGGGTTACCCCCGGTGAAGTTTTTCGCATCGAGATATTTACCCAGGGTGTCGTGTATCGTCACCTTCGCCTGCAGCATATCGTCGTAAGCCAGGCAAAGGGCGGTGATCGAGCTGTCGAGGTTAGCAACCGAAAGTTTTGGTTGCGCACTACTTCCCGAAGTAGAAGCCTCGATCCCCTCAATCTGGCATGGCCACGCTTTATATTCTTCGCCCTGCCACCAGATTGATTTGGCCGGAAGCTTGTTTTCGTCACCGCCGGCCGCCGTTATTTCTGCTTCAGTATGTGCGAGGCTGTAGCTGTGAAACCGTAACACCTCACCTGTACCAAATGCAGTGCCATCCACTTCAAACAGCCTGACCTCATCGCCGGGTTCAAGCTTCTGATAATCTGCGTTAAGACTCATGGTTTATAGGTCTGCTCAAAAGTTGCTGAAAGGTTGAAGAGCCCAGCGCCAAGCGGCGAAGGAGTGTAAGTATCACAGCGATACAACCCCAGTGGTTCAAGCGGTGGGTGCCACTGAAAAGACTTTGTTCCCTGATGGCGATCGAGAAAGTTTTTAATGGCCCCGATATACGCTTCGGTACCGGTAAACTGTAAATTCCACTTTTGTGAACGCGGATTTAATCCGTCACCGGCCACCTGTTCATATCCGTCACCAAATTTTGCGGAGCGCCGGCGGAACGTTACCTCCTGCTCCGCGTTGATGCGTGGGCACCAGCTGAATGTTTCAAGAGCCATCAGCGGCCTCCTTTTGCAAGATTCCAGATATCACCGCCAGGGCGAATATCGCGCATCATGTTTTGTTTATATCGTTGATCCACGAACCGCCCGACTTCAGCGCCAAACTGTTCGAAGCCAGCTGAGCCCTGAGTAGATGTATTGCCGTTTCCGTCAATAGTGATATATACCTGTGGCGCCCCTCCACTGCCTGGCGTGACGCCGCCATTTCCCACGGCGCGGACAGCCAGTGAACCATCAGACGCGCGGGTAAGAGGCATAATGGCTTCAGGACCCGCCTCTCCCATCAGGCCGGCACCTTTTGCAAACGCAAACAGCGTCGGTGAACTGACGACAGAGTTACTGTACTGACTGAGATCGGCTGAAGAGTAAACGCCGCCTTTGGCGTTTAATTGCAGGTTAGCACCGTAGTTCTGGATTGCTGTTCCGCTACTGGCTGAGGATGAGGCGGCACCGCTAAACAGCGAACCGATAGAGCTGGCGGCGTTCGCGATCATCATATTTACCATCACCTGTTCTATGATTTTCAGAACGCTGATACCCCAGTCTTTCCAGCTCGCTTTATTGCCGTTGAGCATCTCGACAATGTTGCTGCTGATCCCTGAGAGTGCCGTTTTCATGACGTCGGCCGCCTGCATTGCATAGTTCGTGGAATCATCCACCCAGTCGGCAAGTCCGTCACGGGCTCCGGTTACCCAGTCAGCCTGTAGCGCATCAACTTTCTTGTAGTAATCCTCCTGAACTTCGATCCTTTCGGCCTGCGCATCCTTCAGGGCCTGAGTTTCCCGGTCATAAACCGTCTGGCTTATATCACCGGACTGATACTGCTTTTGCAGCTCCCGCTGCTGGTCGAGGAAGTCGCGCTCAATACTCAGGCGTTCCCTGAGCCGCTCACGCTGCTTATTGCCGATTCCGGCACCCTGCACATCCACGCCCAAATTTGCACGTGCATTCTCGTTTTGTGCCTGCAGATTTGCCACAAACGCCGCCACCCTGGCATTTTCTTCATTGGCTTTTTTGACGGCGTTCAGGCGATCCACTTCCTGAGCCAACTGTTGAAGCCGTATTTTTTGCGCGTTGTTAATTCCGGTGAGCTTTCCCTCCGCCAAATCGAACTGGAGTTTCTGTTGCTCGGTCACCTCCACCGTTTTTTTGCCGGTGGTATCGATGAGCGCAATCTGGCGCAGGTAACCCATCTCCATGGATTTGAAAGAGCTTTCCAGTTTTCTTGCGCTGGCATCAGGCGTAACTTTGCCGTTAGTCTCGCCCGGTGGAAGGGAGAATGGTTTCCCAGTTCCGACAGTAGCAGCACCAAGCGGAAGAATGCCAACAGCAGGTTTTGACAGCCTGTTTCTGGTTTCGATAAGGGTGTTCAGTTCATCGTTGAGTGCTTTTACACTATCATTCCCACCCGTGAACCAGGCGAACATTGATTTGTCCTGCGAATAAAAACCCTTTCTTCCTTCAAGGTTTTTTTGCAAATAAGCAATGCGCTCATTTACCTGATCGATATTTTTGAGGTCAATTTTACCGCTCAGAGCGGCAAATCTGTTGCCGGTGCTTGTGGCAAGTTGACCAGCGCCGGCGGCGGCTTTTACAAGCCATCCAGCAAGCTGTGCAACTTCAGACACCAGATCAGAGATACCCTGCAGGACAGCAGGATCAGTCAAAACATTGTGAAGTTCATCAAGAGAGTTTTGCAGCTCTCCAAGGTCAACCTTTGCCAGACCTGCGGCAATCTCCATCTTCAGGCCAGCAACCTGAGCCTCCATGTCTTCGAATAGCTGGTTAACTTTAACCAGGTCATCAATGGAAGATGGGTCTGGCGCTACCCCATAATCCTTAGCCAGATCAATAAACCGTTTCAGTTTCTCATTATTGTTATCGAACAACGGAAGAAGTTTTGAAAGGTCATTGCCCAGGCTTTCAAGTATGGTTGTCTTTTCGGCATTCGTGCCGATCTTGCCAAGTGATTCACCAATTGCCAGGAGCTGTTTTTCAGGACTTACTTTGGATAATTTCTCAGCGGACAAACCCAGGGAATTAAGGGCATCAACTGCTTCACCCGACTTGTTCAGGACAGCGTCACCTATCTTATCGCCAATATCCTTAAAAATATCAGCCATCTGATCGCCGGACACCCCTGCCTTTTCAGCAGCAAACTGCCATGCTAAAAGCTCCTGAGTTGATATCCTTAGCGACTTTGCCCAGCGGTCAGTTTCGGTAATCTGCTTGGAAGTGCTTTTCAGTAACTGAAAACCAGCCGCTCCAACACCCAGACTAGCAGTTACGGCTGCCGCACCAATACCCGCCAGTGCAGCGCTGGCGGATGCTGCATCATCCTGTACCTGTTTGCTCCACTTTGCAGAGGCGCGTTCTGCCTGATTAAGGCCGGAGACAAAACCGCCCGTTTTTGCAATCAGGTCGATTGTCAGCGTGCCCAGTGATTTGGAAGCCATAAACTCTCCGGTGGCAGCATTATGTCCAGCTGGCTCTGGCTTCCTCTAACGAGATTGGTCCATCAGCAGCTTTGACTTTGGTAAAGTGCAGTGTGAAATCGGTCGGGTTGAATGGTGGGCGCTTGGGGTCTCTGTTAACGTTGGCTATCATGCTGCTCACCAGCCCGGCACCCCACTCAACCCGCAACATAGGGTTCAGACTTCCGTATCGTTCCCGGTACTTTGCCCAGAGTTGGGACTCTTTGAATGAGAGGACTTCCCGCGCTTCGGCGATTGTTCTGCCTCCGATTCCGTTGAGGACGAGCTCGCACCAGAATTCGTCTTCGGCGCTGAGCTCGAAGTCTTTCCCAGATCGTTAACTTCCTGAATGGCCAGAAGCAGTGCTACCGTCAGGCTGCCATCCAGTGCACCACGTTCAGGATCGGCCTCACCAGTAATGTCTGCCGGGGTGAAGATGGGTTTACCCTGTTCATCGCAGATGGATGCGGCAATACGCCCTGCCACACCATCGACCTTCCCCCCAAAAGCCAGCACATCGGACGTTGCTGTGTGATAACCCATCGGGCGGACATACACTGTCGCGGTGATTTTTTTATCACCCTGAGTCCAGGTGATTTCTTTCTCAACCGGGCGGCCAGTAAACGCGCCGGACTCCTTGAGTGCATCAAGTGTTAATTTCATTAGTAATCCTGATTAATGAGGGCGTTGCCGCCCTGATTTTATGGAGTCACGACTTTTGGCACCCATACAGCAGAGCCGGAGCGCTGGACAGATGCAGAAGTAGAAACAACCGTGTTTGCTGCAAAATCAAACGGGAAGTCGGACACATAGCCTTTGAATACGAACCATGTGCGGCTGTCAGGTAACACCAGGCCATCGACTGCACCGGATGCACCATCTTCAGCCGCAGTTGGCGATGCGGTTCCGTCTGACCATCCAATCGCGAACGTCAGGTCCTGATCCTCTTCGTCGTCCGAAATGGACAGGTTGTAGAGCATGATGTGGCTGGTATTTTTAGGATCAGCGTTAAGCGTCAGTGATGCTGTGCCAGGCGTTCGAAGACCACGCTTATAGCTGCGATCAAAGCGCTCAGAAAGACAGGTGTCTTCAATCTGGTCCGCCGGGTTGCTGCCGGGTGAGAATGCAGTGATACATTCAACTTCGCTCACCGCGCCTTTTGCGAGCACAAAGAGCTGCGTACCTTGCGTCAATACAGACATTGTTATCTCCGGTCATAAAAAAACCGGCTCAAGGCCGGTGGTTGAATAATACGTTTATCTAGTGACTATCCAGTCAACATCGAATGAGTAGCGATAGCGCTTTGTTTCCGGGTCTTTCTCCTGCTCGCCAAGGCGTGTGATGTACGCGTGCGGCTCAATGGCATCACGCAGCGCAGAGGCGACGGCGATAACCTCGTCCACCGTGTCGGCGTACGCATCTACCTGCAGCGAAAAGGAGTCTGCATCCGGCCGATGCGCCAGATAGTTTTCCGTCAAGCCTGTGACGTTTTGCCAAACCGCATACGGGTAAACGACAGCATCATCCTGCTGGCCGAAGGGGTATAGTCGAACAGGATCAGAGCCGATTAGCGCGGTTACCGCCGCACTTGCCGCGCATACACCAAATATGGGCGCAATCATGGTGGTATTCCTTTTTTCTGAGCGCGCTTAATGGCACGGTCAATGGCCTTTTCATAATCAGTGCCAAAGGTATTTATCACCTCGCCGATGCTGCTTTCCGCTGCCGGGCGCATAATTGGCTGGGCACGAACATTTTCGGTACCGAACTCAATAAGGCGCCAGTGAGGAGTGGGTGCATTCCTGCCAAGATCGGGGTGCTTTTTAAGGACCGCGCCGTGAAGAACGCCAATGCGAAAACTGAGATCGCCCGTACGCTTAAAAAGACGGCCATTCCAGCGCATGGCGATGTTATCTGCGATGCTCCTGCCGGTGCCCGGGTCATCAACGCGACGGGCGTTAGTCTTCGCTTTCTCGACGATGATGTTGCCGGCACGCCTGAGCGCAGCCCTGCCACCTTTGCGACGCAGATCGACGCTGACGGCATCCAGTTTTCCCAGCAAAGAATCGACGCCAGTAATGCTGAACTCAATACCATCAGCCATCGTTAACCCCCTGCGAACATGGAAGTGTCAGATATTCGCGCCCGCTTTTATCGTCGGACAGAACGCCATGGACGTTATAAACACGGCCGAGATAAAGGATTCGGTGCTTACTGGTTACATCATCGCGCCAGCGAATAGTGATCCGCGTCGTGACTTCGCTCTGCCCTGCCTGGGCCGCTACAAACTCACGCGCGGACAGATCGACAACACTGGCCCACAGGGTAGCAACGTCAGCCCAGCCGTTAATGATGGCTCCGGTAGCCGGATTCTGGGTTTTAACAGGCCTCTGCAATGTAACGCGGTGACGAAGTTTTCCGGCCTGCATGCTCACCCCCTGGGATTTCCGCTGAGATAAGTATGCTGTGGAAGTTCAGCGTCACTCTCTTCCACTACCATCGACTGGTAGATCACCGCCGTCAGAGCCTCGTTTGACTCCGCCATTCGGTTCATTGCTGCTGTCTGGGCTGCCATTGCTGCCAGCAGCTGGTTTACCTGTTGCTCGTTCATAGGCGATTTTCATCCACTTTTTAAGCCATTCACGCCGGGCGGCGCATCCGGAGCAGGCCATCAGTGCCACCGACGGTGCTGTATAAGCAACGCCTCAACGCCCAGCGGAGTTTCCGCCAGATTCTGCGACGCGGCTTCGCGGTTCGCATACCAGTGGCCAATCAGCAAAAGCATTGCCGCCCAGATCCCGGGCGTAAAAAGAACCTCCCGGGGAGGCTCTTTGTCTTCAGGGGGCGGCGAAAGGGATTCCACCAGCGAACCGTCGCAAAATTTCTCAACATAATCGACGGCCGCCGTGGTGTAGGCAGTGATAAGAGAGTCTTCGGCGTCGTTATCAACCCTCAGATGCGTCTTTATCAGCGCCATCTGCTCCGCGCTTATTTCCACCTTTACCCCCGGTTTTGGCTTTTTGTGGCTGTTCAGGCTGTTCAGGCTGTTCAGGCTGTTCAGGCTGTTCAGGCTGTTCAGGACTGGAGTTTTTCACCTTCTCAGGTTCAACCTCTTCAGCCAGGTACATTTTTACCAGCATCTCGCCAACCTCTTTTTTCACGATGCGGGTTTCGCCCTGGGATACAGTGCCCAGGTGATAATGCGAGAACATACGGAGAGCTTTAATTTTCATAGGTTAAACGCGGCCATTGCTGACCGCGCCCTTCTGTTATTCGCCGGAAGAAACCGCAATATCGCCGGTGACGATGGCGGCAGGACGGTAGTGCGCCAGCGCCAGGCGCTCTTCGCACAGAATGGTCAGCATGTTGCGGATAAAGTTGTCGCGGTCCTGGTTGCTGATTTCGATAGTTGCATCCATGCGATCCCAGACCTGAGAGGCCAGGCCGAACGCGCCAACGGTAAATTTACCCGCCGCCTGCGCCGTGGTGGAGACAACAGGCAGCCCCCACAGCACTTTTGACGCAAACGCCTGTGGGCCACCGAGGATGTAGTTGCCGTTGGCGTCTTTCAGCAACGCAATCCGGTGCCAGTCTGCCGGGTTAAGGACGATGCCATCGGCTTCAAATTCACTCAGTGATACCTGATAGATAGCGTGCGCCAGCACATCCGCACCAGTATCACCCGAGGCATTCAGCGCAGTCTCATAATCATTTGCAACCACGTTGAGTCCTTCCAGATTATCGCCGGTACCGTCGCCGTTGAGCATCTGGTTTTCTTCCGCCAGCGCCAGGCCATACATCATGCGGGTATTGATATAGGACTGAAGCGCTGGCGCATCGTCCATAATCTGGCGCGATGCCTGGATCCAGTGGGCGATGGTTTTGACGTTCGCCGTCTCTTTGGTGAAGGTGATGTTACTTTCCGGCTTCAGGGTGCCCTCGGCCACAGGAGCGGCGGCATTGGTGAAGACGTTTTCTCGCACGTATTCAAGCGCGTTACTGGAAATTCGGCCCTGGGCCAGAAGGTCACGGACAGTCAGTCGGCGCAGGCCAGGCATCAAGATACCAGGATTCTGCTGCGGCAGAACCAGGGCGCCGGCGGAGTTGGCGCCAGACCCAATCGCTTTATCAAAACTGGTCACTTTCGCTTTGGTGCGTGAGCCGTCCCAGCCTTTCATCAGGTCTTCGGATACGCGCTCTGCAAAGGACTTCTTGGCGGTCTGTTCAGGCGAGTTGCCAGCCAGCTTCTGCTCAAGATCGAACAGGCGGGTACCGGTCGTTTTCAGTTCATCCTGGGCTTTAGCCAGATCGGTCTGCAGCTGCTTGTTGATTTCGCCGTTCTGGTTGATGGATTTACGCTGCTCCTCGATAAGCTCCTTCACTTCTTTCTGGGAGTTCTCGATCGCTTTTTCCAGGGTTGCTAATTCAGACATGTTTTGCTCCGTTAAGGATTCCGCAGGTTAGCGGCAAAGGAAGTTATGCGCTGTGCCAGCGCGTCAATGTCGCCGCCGCCGAACTCGCTTCGGCCTGCGGACTTCACGCGGGCGATAAACGCCTGCGCTTCAGCGCGCGTAAGGCCGACTGAATCCCTCAGCCAGGCCTCCGCGTCACGAATGGTTTTAATGCCGTCGATGCTCTTCATGGCAGTTACGCCTGCCAGTTCGTTTGCCGGGAAGGTGCAGACACTGATTTCCCGCAGGTAAGAAATGTTTTTGAAAATCAGGCCTGACGTGCCGACGGTGTAATCATCGGGGCCGACTGAAAAACCGACCGACATGCCTTCAACCGTGCCATGCTGCATGGCGGCCTTCAGATCTTCGGCCAGGCTTAACCCCGGAGTGAGTTGCCCACGTACAAAAAGCCCCTTCTCGTCTTCGTGCATGGCATCCCACTTGCCAACCGGGATGGCTCGCGTCTGGTGGTTAAAGAACATAGCCACCTTGCGGCTCTGGTTAGCGACCACACCAGCGAAAGCGCCGGGCAAAATAATGTCGCCATCGGAATCGGTGTTATTGAAAACCGAGGCGTACCCTTCAAACGTTCCCTTACTGCCGTCACCGGTAAACTTGATTTCGGTCTGGTCGAACGCCAGCGTCTTTTGAATTTCAGGCATCATGGCCCCCATAAAAATTAAGCCCCGTCATTGCGGGGCTCTTTGCTTGATCCAAGATCGGTAATGGGTACGTTCTGCGACTGGCGCGTCGCCACGTCACCGCCAGGCAGTGGTGGCAGGTTATCCAGCCGTCGAACCTCGTTAACGGTGCGAATGCCGGTATTGACCATGATCTGCATGAATGATGCCCGGCTTGTTGAGTCGCCGCGTAACAGCCCGTCGAGGTTATGTTCGGCATGAATAGCGCCCTGTTCTGACTCTTTCACCAGCCAGCGCTCAATGCTGTACTCCCAACGGTCAAGGTAGGGTTTTAGCGTGTACTGAAGAAAACCCAGGTTTTGATGCTCAATTCCCGAGCCCCAGGAGGTGGTTTTATCAACATCGCCTACCAGATGCGGAGGCACACCGTAAAAGCGGGCCAGTTCGGCGACCTGAAATTTTCGTGCAGCCAGTATTTCCGAATCCTGAGGCGAAACCCCTATAGCCTGCGTAGTAAACCCGCTCTCCAGGATCCACAACCGCTTTTTAACCGGTCCGCCTGCAATCTCCTTAAAGTTCTCCTCCAGCTGACCGCGCTGCTCTTTAGTCAGCACCTTGCCATCAGTCATCAGGATCTGCGGAGACTTCGCGCCGTTCGCGAAGAACTCACGCTGATTATCTTCCATGGCAATGGCGACACCTGCAGACTTCGCGCTGAACGCCAGCGGAGACAGGCCGGTTAGCCCGTTGAAGCCAAATCCCTTGAGATGGAAAATTTCTTTCTGTGAAAAGTTGGCGTATTCCGTGTCACGACGATAGCGGTAGATAATGGTTTTGCCGTTTTCACTGAGCCGCACTTCCATATTGGCGCTCATCAGAGGAACCATACTGATAACGTCGCCGACGCTGTTTCGCTCCACATGCGCGTAAGCATTACCGTAGGCGCACAACTGCATGGTCATGGCTTCGCGGAACTCCAGAGCGGTCATGAAATTGTTTGGCCGGAACCTCAGTAGTTTTGCGAGAGGATGGTTGCCAGGAACCTTGCTGCGCTGATCGTCTTTGGTCTCGTAAACATCAAGCGGTAAAGATGCAGTGACTGTAGAAATGAGACGGATACAGGCCCACACCGTGCTGATTTGCATGTTTCGCTCATCAGTGACAACGGATTCACCAACAACGCCGTGCGCAGAGGTGCCAGCCATCTGAGAGCCTTTCTCTGGTGTAACCAGTCTGCCACCGGTCAGGATGGAGGCCATGCGCGCCCAGAATGGCGATCGCGTTCGCAGGTCAATGCTGTAATCGGTATCTGCCATTTTTACACGCTCAAAAAGTTATAGATAAAATCGTTAACATCTCCCGGGTCCTCTACATCGTCACTGGACTGTGCCCCGATGGACATTGCCAGTGCTACCATGCCGTCGATACGGCCACTCGACTTGCCTTTTACAAATTTGCGGTTACCGGCGGGGTCGGTGATTACCGTGGCGTTTTTGGCGCACATTTCGAGGATCGGATGGTTGCCGTGCTTCAGCTGCGCACCGAGCAATCTGGCCTCAAGCTCCCTGAGTGCGGGAGACATAGAAACAAAGCCCTGGCCAAATTCCACAAACCGCTCAAGCTCCGCTTCAGTGAATCCGGCGTCGATGAGATGAGGGCGAAGGAAGCGCATGTTATAGCGGTCGAACGCCAGCACCCTGACGTTACAGATATCAAAAACGCGCCGCAGCTCCCTGGCGATAAAGGCATACTCAATGGCTTTTCCCGGTGTCGTGTTCAGCCAGCCCTGCCTCGCCCAGATGTCATAAGGCACGCGATCGTTACGCGCTTTGTCTGCCAGCCCTTCCTCAGGTAGCCAGAACTTACAGTGCACATCGCCATGGGTTGTGTTGAGAATAAGCGCGGTGAGGTCCGACACGCTGGAAAGGTCCAGGCCGCCCCAGACGGTAGCGCCCGCCAGTTCGCCGGGTTCCTCTTTATTCATGTGCCAGACGGTCTGACTCACGAACGGGCTTTTCGCCTCAACCCTGCGGTTTAGTACAAGGTTCTCAAACTCTGCCTGGCGCGACGGCAGGCGTTTTGCGCTGGCGGCCATATCCAGCACTTCTTTCTGGTTCATGAATACATCGAAGGCGGGGTTTGCCAGCCTGATGGCTTCAACAGAGAAAGGATCGATATCTTCCGGCGCGGTCTGGAGCCTGACCACCGTTCGCGGATCGGCCCCGGTCAGGCCATCATCAATCAGCAGGCTGAGCAGGTCGCTCGCATCGGGTGCCTGGGTGCTGATGATTACCGAGATAGGGTTATCCTGAGCAGCGGTCGCCGTTTCCAGCGCTTCATAAAGAGGGTCACGCGGCCCACGAACCTGCCCCAGCTCATCGTGGGCGACAAATCGCGGCGAGAAACCGTAGGCCGTGGTGGCTTCTGCGCTCAGTGCGCGATAATAAGAACCCAGTTCAGGGCAGTGAATTTCTTTTGCTGAATCCTTGATCGCAACATACTGCATAAGCACCGGATTCATCCGGCACATCTTGGAGGCCAGGTTAAACAGAATGGCCGCCTGGTCACGCGAACGTGCGGCAGAATACAGCTGCGAGTTCGGCGCCGCTTCTGGCCCCACCAGATAGAGCAGCATCAGCATGGCGGTTTCAACGGTCTTGGCGTTCTTGCGCCCGCGGCTGATGATGGCGCGGCGAGTGCCATGCTTGTTGTCAAAGATAGCCCTGAAGTCGTCTTTCATGAACTCAGCCATTTTCAGGGGCTGGCCAACAAACTTACCTTCAGGGATAACGATATTTCTTTCGCACCAGAGGATATTCCTCTCGGCTCTTGTCAGAGTTTTTTTAGCCATCGAAGAGCCTTATTCAATTTCCCAGGGTTTTCTCTCCCGTGGCAGATTGTTGTTGGCACGACCTACCGTTTTGGGATCGGCAGTCGCCTGCCGGGTGATCCGCAGCCGCGTCGCCAGTGAGGACGCAGAGCGCACTTCACGCTCGCGCATCGTGAGCAGTTTGTCGTAACGCTTCAGCCCATCTTCTCGGGACAACCACTCCAGTTCGAATTCTTCAATCTGGGTGGTGAGCAACCGAGCCTGCACAACATGGCGGCAGTACATTTCCAGCATGTCGCGGTGCGTTTCGGTAAATGAGCTGGCGGGGTTGTCATTGACCAACCGGACCCAGACGTTTATTTCCGGATCGCTCAGATGAATGGACGGCTGTAGCCTGCTTTCAGCCAGTGCCGGCAGCGAGACAGCAGACGTCGCAGCCAGAGACTTTCTGCCTCGCTGTGCCATCGCTTTTTTCCTTTTTTTCTGGACGTTTTTAAAATGAAATGGGGGAGCGCGGTCTTTAAGATTTTGCCGCCAGAGTTTTACCCCTCCCCCCAGCCCTCAGGTATGCAAATGAGAATTAATATCATTTCTCGATGATTCGCAGGTTTTCGCGGGAGAGGGTGGCGGGCACCAGTCTTTCTCCGACACCGAGCGGGAAGGTCAGGCTGACCGTAGGTAGCGTCTCGCCCACCTCGTGGTTGAAGTTGATGGCGGTAACAGAGCTGAAACTCACGCCATCAATGCTCAGTTCAACAAGCTTACCGCCCCGGTATTCAATCTTCATATCTTGCATTGCATACTCCTGTTACCAGATAACCCGACCATCATTGTCGAACTCCGTTACCGTTCCGCCCTTCTCCATGCGCTGCTTCACTGAGTCGTGACAGCGTTTGCAAAGCGACTGAAGATTTTCTGGGTTATGAAAGAGCGCCTCATCGCCTTTATGCGGGATGATGTGGTCTACCACCAGCGCTGACACGATCTGGTTTCGTTTGAGGTGGAACTCGCAAAGGGGCTGCTTTTGCAGCTGGTGATAGCGGAGTCGATACCAGCGCTTCGTGTTGTAGAGATTATGCCAGGGTGAATTGGATGCCATAAAACTACTTCCGAGAATGCAGCAGGCCACCTGGCTGAGTAGCTTTCTGCAGGGCTTCGTTCACTATCTTTTTGATGGCCTCTTGTAAGGCGCTATCTAGCGGGCCTTTGGAACTGGCAGCAATTTCAAACTTTTCAGCTTCAAACTCAACCTGCTCTTTTCCATTGTCTACAGAAACACCCATACCAGAAGCATATATACGGCCGCTCTCTGACGTAATGCCATTCCCGATAAACGCATCATTGATAAACACTTGTCCGTTCTTCATGGTGAATGGAGACAGTTCAGCCAGCGACTTGCCTAAAGCTTTCGCCATCCTGGTGCGCTTGATGTGCTCCACGGCATCCCGCATTTCTTCTGGGGAAATACCACCATCACAACTCAGGGCGTCGAACATTGCGTTGCTGCGAATATCGTCTTGCAGCGCTTGAACCATTTCTTCGGCATCGACAGAAGAAACGCCTTCGATCCAGTCACTGGCTCGCCAATCTCGTGCTGAGCCATCCTCTGCAATTGGACGCAGACGCACCTGAACTCGCTCACCAGTTTTGAGCCCGGAAATAAGGTATACGGTAGCTGGCCAGAAGATGCGTTCTTTCACAAGTCGGCCATCTTCATGAAGGCATTGCATTTCTAGCACCGCGCATCCACCCGGCCATTTCCATTCGACGTTCACACCAAAAGGTTTGGGAGTGGTTTTTACGTAAGGGACGATTGAAGATTCTGACATTTTAATTTTCCTTTTAGACGTGAGCCTGTCGCACGGCAAAGCCGCCGAAAGTTAACGGTTTGCCCAGGCTCACAGCTGAAAGACTTTCTTTGATGTGCGCGTGCGATGCGCATAAAACCAAAACCATGTAATTGCTAGGATTATTAATTTTGGATATGTTGACTACTCAGTCCGTTGATGGTGGGACATCAGCGAACCTAAACAAGAGGGATGGCTGATTACCTCTTATAAGGATTTTTATGGCTACAACTTCTTGCCCAAAGTGCTCATCTACAAGGTTCGAAATGAAGGAGCATCCTGTCTCGAACAGTAATTTTCGTATCCTTTTCATCCAGTGCGCTTCTTGCGGCGCTGCTGTAGGAACAACGGAATATCTCAATACCAATAGTTTGATTAAAAACCTTGCCAAAAAGCTTGGATTTAGTCTTTAAAAGATAAGAGCAGGTAGTCAATCGTTGCCTGCTCTTCCCCATATCTCACAGGGGATGCCGCCAACATTATCCGGTTGTGGGGACAACTATTATCAAGCCCACCAGCAGGTGAGCTTTGTAATGGCTACGAATCCACCGCGTTATGCAGTGCTTCCTGACTGGCAATATGCTCGTAACGAGATACCGTCTTTCCATTCTGGTTCATCACATAGGCGACCTCGCCGGGTTTCAGGAATACATTTTTGTCCATTCCCGATACCGCGATGCTCTGCTGCCCCGGATTGAACCCTACACTCAACCCGCAATGAATCTCTTCGCCGCCGCCCGGCGACATCACTTTTACTGTTAACATGCTTCTTCTCCTTCTTCTGGTAATAAAAAGCCCCGCTATTGCGAGGCTATAGGTTGGTTTAAGAGCTAATTTATTTTTGTGCAGTAGCTAACCACTACCCTGTTCTTTTCTGCACCTCTGGCTTCAGCCATCGCTTCGGTGTAACCAGTCAGGCTATCTAAGAAAGAATCACCTTTATTAACCCTCATCACAAAATTTCCTTTCTCACACAAATTCCAGTCCTGGTCATAATATTCCCAGGTTAAAAGATATTCGGACATGTAAAGCTCCTTGAAAAATATGTCCGAAAACATTATCACAGGCACTCAGTGAATGCCTGCTGCAATGCCTAGCCGTCAGAAAAAGAAACACCGAGGTCGATGATGACTTTTTTCTGTTTCTCAATACGACGTTCCAGCTCTGCTACAGCATGAGGCCGGATTGCCTCTTCAAAGGCAGCATCCTGATATGCTGACTGGATAGTCACACCGAGACCACCTCCGCCAGCGATGAGATCGCGCTGTTTTTGCAGTTCTCGAATGTTTTCCCAGATGCTATAGGCATGACTTAAATCCTGAACTTTCATCTGTGGCTCTCTCTTGGGTGGGTATGGAAATATCCCCGCTATTGAATGTGAACACAGCAGCATGCTTCACTCCTGTTTCTGGCAGTTAGCCTGCCACGCTTTGTTATGCGCCAGGATGTCTTTCTTCGTCTGGCGGTCCAGAACATCCCAGTCATGAGCGGTGCCGTAAATGGGTTTAACCCAGTCGCAAGCCGTGTCCACTACCTCAACCCTTACGGGTCCAGTTGTCCCGCAGCTCGCGATCAACATCGTCGCCAGACATATGGTTAACAGTCTGCTGTACATTGCTGGCCTCTTTCGTTGTCTCTACCCGGCGATCTGCTGCTGCGACCGTTGCCGCTGCGTTATCTTCGGTTCGCTGCTGGTCGGCTTTCGCTTCCGCTTTGCTGGTTCCGCGTGAATGACCTAGGCCAAACGCGGCGGCAATAGCAGCAAACACCGCGACAACGAGTCCGGTAATCATCTCAAGCGTCATATAACCACCCGCTCCTTTACCCAGCCATAAACAAACGTCTCGTTCGCGCTGCGCTGTTCTGCCAGCTCAAGATAACGCTGACCCTGGCTACAATTCAGGGCCCGAAGCATAACCAACTCACCCTCTTTTCCGCGCCGGGAAAGATAGCTTTTTAACGCGCTGATGGTTCGCGGACCGATAAAGCCATCGGCAATCAGATCGGGATAGAGCGTGCCCTGAATGTTGAACACGTTCAGCCAGCGCTGAAACCATTTGGTCTGAACCGATGGGCCCATGTTTACACCAGTGTCGCAGAGTTCTGCAGCGATAGCTGGTGATACCTCTGAAACAAGGTCGAAGCGTGGCCCTGTCCAGTAGTCAGCCGTCAGGATATCCAGCGCCTGCTGGCGGGTAAGGTTTCGCATATCTCCGGTGAATCCGTGGGCGCGAGCTACCGCTTGTGTGATTCCCCAGTTTGTTGGGCCGCCTTTGTCTTCGGGGTGATTAACATACCCGCCCTCTTTGCCGAGGATGGCATTAAAAATTTCGTCTTTGGTCATTAGTGCCTCAGATGATCAACCAGGCGCGCAACGTTGCCTCTGACGGCCACCAGCACGGAAAGGAAAATGATGTTGGCCCCAATAGTGGCCCATGACGAATGAGGATAAATCCCGCACAGGTAGGCCAACGGCACAGCGCTGTACGTGACAGTAATCAGCCAGGCTAAACGGGAAACCCACGGGCGATGCCGGGAATCGCCACGACGATAAAACATCAGGGTAATCACCACCCCGGCGCAGAGCAGAGCATTTAATGTTGCAGTTGGGTCATTTAGTACCACCTGAACCTCCCCGGCGCGTTATCAGCGCCACCAGCGAGCCGACATCCTGGTTATTCAGGAACGTCAGGATTTTGACGGCTAATGCAGAAATGATTACGGCACCGATGGCGTCCAGAGGTTTATCACTGTAACCGGTCCAGGCAGATAACTTTGAGCCTACCAGCCCGGAGCATAAGATCCCGGCGATATACGACACTATGAAATATGCCAGCCGGCGGGTTGCACTCAGATCAGCTGCTGTGGCGATATAGAATACGGCACCTGCAAATGCGCCAAATACCACACCATAATCGGTGCCTGTAAGCAGGCCATAGATACTGGCACCCGTCAGAGCGCCACCGGCTAAGCCAGTGCCGGAAATCGGATCGGACATCGGTCCCCCCTCAATGCTGTGAATCCTCTCAATATGAGGGGAAGTAAGGCCGCCAAACGAATCAATTTCAAAAGTGAAACTAAGATATGGTGATCTCAATTGCATGGCGATAAAATAAACGGTCCACTATCGAATGGAGCGATTCATGATTTTTCTTCGAACAGAAAATGGCAGCGAAAAAGTTGACGACTGGGAGCTAATCACTTCAAGACCAAATTTTGTTGCCAAAATAGCAAAAGGCGATCATCAGTTTGAGGAGATTATTGGTTACTATAAATTTAAGGAAGAAATCCACTGTGGTTTAACTGGATGCAACCAGCCACACCAAATGGGTTACATCGTCAAAACCTCAAGAGGTATAGAAACCAACATCGGCAACAAATGTGGAAAAAACGAATTTGGAGTTGAGTTTGGTGAAAACGTTCTCAGTTTCAATAAATTCATGGAGATCGAAACAAACCGAGAAATTATTAGCACCGCAAAAGATAAGTGTGATGCATGGAAAAAAAATATTGAAGCGCTACGAAGCGTCAAGCCCACTATCGATTATCTGTCGTTTGCTATTGAAAAAAGTAAAAACTCCAATTTTTCTGGCAGGCTTGGGGCTGCAGAAATCCGTCTATTAGAAAAAAATCAGAGTGGCTTTGTGACTCTTTCAGAAGTTGAAACTGATAAGAAGACAAGAACCATTCTTTTTGCAATGAATAAGCATATGCGGGATTCTGGAGAGGCAACAAGCGAGTACGACATGGGGAAAGTATCATTTACCCATGTGCTGCTACCCGAAAATAATCTTAGAAATTTATTTGTATCTATAAGTGAAGACATCAAAAAAATTCGTACCATTGACCTATCGACAGCACCAAGCCCTGAGATTGCTGAAACTGCCAGAATCGCGGCCAGAATTGAAGAACGAATCAAACAACTAAAAAATCTAAAACATCAAGCAGGTAAGTTCTTAACTAAAAAGAACCTATTACCTATAGCAAATAAAATAAAATACTCTTCGACAGCAGAAGAAATCGAGCTTAAAAACTTTATGGGCTTTTTAGGTTGGCTTAAATAATGAAAAAGCCCCGAGAGGGGCTTCATGTTGAAATCTTTTAGGCGTTACTCCGCATGATTAGAAGCATACATGACAAGTTCGGACAAAATCAAGCTTTATGTAGTGAAAAAACTAAACTTTGCTGCTTTCTTCACAGCTACTGGTTACAGCCTGAAATTCCCTTGCCGCCTTCCCCTCCTCTTGCTGGCAAATGCTCACCAACGCCTCAAGAAACGGTTTCCAGTTGCGAGTCCATGTTCTGACGTGCAGATCCGGAACGCGCTTCAGTATCACTTTATAGGCTGCGGTAGACGGCACCGCAGAAAATCCATTTCCGCTGCAGCGCTCGCAGGTTTTAAACACCGGAGCGCCGCGCTCGCTTGTGGCCTTGCGGTCTAGAACCTCGCCTTTACCGCCGCAACGACAACGGGCGCTGATCGTTCCCTTGCCATCGCAAGCATCACATACCGCCGGTACAACCTCTGTTACCTCCGTCCACTGCTCCCAGTCAGACGGTCGAACAGCACGAGAGCGGCAGGCCCAGTATGGAGCTTTACCCCATGGGTACGAAACCTTGCGGGTTATCTGCTCGCGGGTTGTTCGTCCGGTACCGCTGCAACTGTGACATGTCACGCTGGTAGCCGCCGAACGGGAGTAATCAGCAAAGGCAAATTGTGCCAACATCTGCATACACCATCCGAACTGGCCACCAGCTGCTTTGCGAACATTCTTCGGTGCGACATCCATCGCATATCGCGCCAGCGCCTGAACTGCGAGCTGTTCATCCGTTTTGCTGATTCCTGCTTTACCGAAGAACGCCGCCAGGCCGAAGCGCGCACGGCTGCTGGTGGTGCCAATCGCCGCCATTACATCTGTTCCTGTAAGACGGTCCGGAGAAGTTCCCTTCACGTCATCGCTGATGTGCATTCCCTGAGGACTAAAATGTTTGAGTGATGCTTCCAGTTTCATGCGCTTGCCCCCGCTGTTTTAATGGTTTTAATAGTCTGCATTGCTGGATTGCCTATCTTTTGCGTATCGTCTGGTTTGAGTTTTCTGCTGTGGCGCCGAACGCTGCTTTGCTAACTCCTGGTCAATTGGCAGGAAGTGCCCGTTATAGAATCGACGGTAAATCGTGCCTAGTTCACCGTTTCGCTGTTTGGTTACGTTAATTTCCGCGATCCCTTTCGCTGGAGACTCAGGGTTATAAACTTCGTCGCGGTAAAGCATCATGATCAGATCAGCATCTGCCTCGATCTCACCCGAGTTTTTGAGGTCTGAGTTCATCGGTCGCTTATTGGGCCGCGACTCAACGCCACGAGAAAGCTGGCTCAGGGCAAGCACCGGCGTTTTATTAGATTTAGCCAGACGTTTTAGTCCTTTTGACACCTCGCCGACGGCAAGGTCATATCGTGCAGTGCTTTCGATTTTGATGAGTGCCAGATAATCCACCACCACCAGCGCTATTTCCGGATGCGCCAGTTGCAGGCGGGTAGCTATCTGTTGAATCTGATCTACTGTCAGATCGGTGGAATCAACCATCCAGATGCTACGACCAGTCAGCCGTTCTACACCGTTTGTCAGCCTGGCCCAGTCCTCATCCTCAAAATCAGCAGCCTTTTTCAGGCGTGAAACAGACATACCACCCGCAGCAGATACCATTCGCTCACCGATCTGGATATTTGGCATTTCCATGCTGAAGAACAGCACACCGCGGCCCTGCTCAGAAACTTTGTCGATGATATCCAGCGCCAATTCAGTTTTACCCATCGACGGCCGCGCAGCGATAAACACCAGGTCTGTTGGTTCAATGCCGCCAGTCTTTGCGTCCAGCTCTTCGATGCCTGTCATTAGGCTTCTGGCTTCTTCAAGCCCACGGTTGCGTGCATCTACCCGATCCACTACAGCAGGAAGAATGTCGTCGATATGAACTGGCTGAACAGTATTTTCTTCGAGAGAAATTGCGGCAATGCTGTTCTGTGCAGCCCTGAATGCCGATAAAGCCGCATCACCATTGTGAGCACTCCGGAGATCAGCCAGCGCCCTTTCAATCACAGCTTCGGCATCACGAACAGCTGCATTACGCTCCAGCGTGGAAACGTAGGACACAAGCGCCGACTTCGCCCATGCGACACGGCTCGAGTCCATAATGATTGCGCTGTGCTTTGGCATGTTTTCGCAGAGCAGTACAGGGTCAATAACGCCAGCTCCACGCGCCTGACGGCATATCCCGGTATATATTTCCCGATACTGCGGTACCGAGAAAGCGGTGGCCGGCACCCTGGAAAGAATATCCAGTACCTCAGGGTCGGCTCCACGCAGAAAAATTGCGCCGATCACCGCACCTTCCAGATCTTCATTTTTCCAGACAGGCGTCATGCTACAACTCCTGACGCGATGGCACGGAAACTTCCCCAGCCAAATGCCAGACGGTTGCGGCCACCATCTGTAACCCGGTCCACGATTCGCTCACCAATAGTCTCTTTCAGCTGGTCAAATGTGAGATTGCTGATCAGGATGGTTGGCAAAATGCTTTCGTACCGAGCATTGATAATTTCCTGCAGGATGGTCATTTCAGTCGGGCTGCCGAACTGAACACCAACTTCGTCGATAATCAGCAAATCCAGTGAAGCAAAGCGCTCAATGACGTCTTCCTCAGTCATTTCAGCATTGTGACGCCACGTGCTTTTCACCGCCCGGGTGAGGCGCATAACGTCGGTGATTTCCACTTTAGCGAGGTGATCGCGAATGATGGTTTTTGCGATAGACACTGCCAGGTGGTTTTTGCCAGTACCGCAATTTCCAGTCATGACTAGCCCGGTTCCGGCTTTCAGACGTTCAGGCCAGCTGTTTGTGTAACGCTGACAGGACGCGAGATTTTTGGCGGCATCCTGATTGATAGCCTGGTAGTTAGCAAATTCACATGCTTCGAAACGTCGCGCGATCCCTGCGTTGTCAATCAGGTAGGACACACGTAATGCGCGCAGGCTGGATTCGATGTCCGCAAGTTCAGCTTTTACACACTCCGGGCATTGGGAATGCTTGACGTTTTCAACGCCACGATAGGCTTTTCCAGTGAGGGAAATACGTTGATAGTCACCATGCATTTCACAGGTGGCAGAGTGCACTTCACCAGACTCCCAGCTTCCCCACTGCCATGGTTTTTTATGCTCTACAGCGAACGCCAGTTCTTCACGAAGCCCTTCGCGCTTCGCCACCAGAGCATCTCTTTCTTCGCGTTGTTTAATACTCAGCATTGTGATTTCTCCTGCTTACCAGTTGCAGTCTGACTGGCCGTAATCTTGTTCACTGAACCCTGATACAGGGAGCATTCCGGTACGTACTTTGGTTTTGCCTGCGGGAGGCTGCCATACCTCTTCGAAGTGCCGATCAGGACCGAAGAACGTTGCTGCTTGTTTGACGAACTGAGTTCCCTCGCTACCTGTGGCGCGAACATACCCGGCATAACGGCTTACACCAGCCAGCATTGCCTCAGTGGTAACACCGTCTTTGATTCGAGCTTTCCAGGCTTTCCAGGCAGCTGCCTTGGAGTTACCACCAGCACGTTTTGGGTATGCCTGCCATGCCTGCTCGAACTCGTTGGAATAGTTCTCTTTGGAAGAGCGGTTTTCAGAAGGGGCTTTCCCACGTGCGCTAATATCTTGTGATTCTTGTTTTGAATTTACTTGTGGATCATGTTTTGAATTTACTTGTGGATCTGGGGTCAGATTCTGACGGGTGAAAATGCCATTTTTGTCAGAATCTGACGGGTGAAAACCGTTTGAACATACAGAATCTGACGGTTCAGATTTTGAAGGGTCAGATTCTGACGGGTGAAAACCGTTAGTCCTGCGCTGCTTTTTCAGCGCTGCCACTTTGTCCTTCTCAATGCGTGCCAGAGCCTCGAGACGATCAGCATTCAAATAATAAAGATTGGATGTGTTGCGATTACCTTTACGGCGTGATTCACGACGCAGCCAACCGGCAGATTCCAGTTCTGCAATGGCGGTTCTGACCGTACTTTCACCCAAACCCAGCTGGCGGCAAATGGTCTCAACGCTCGGATAGCAAACACCATCATCATTCGCGTAGTCAGCCAGACGAGCCATAATCACCAGTTTGGCCCCCTTAATGTCATGCGCGGCGCATGCGTCCCAGACGTTACCGAGAATTTTGCTACTCATACAAACTCCTGAACTGGCGTGATTGTGTAGCCGCGAGCTGGCTCAACACGAACTGCAAGCCCGGTATCGAGAGCACCAATTTTTCTCACTTTCAGGAAACCTGCACGTTCAAGGGCCTTGATCGCCTTAAACATTGCCTGCTTTGAACAGCAACAGAATTCGTACAGTACCTGATGATCGATTACTCGCTCCCCTTCTCCATCCATAGATCCGCCCATCAAAATGCGAAGCATGACCAACCGCTGAAGTGGGTTATCGAATGAATATTTACGTACGAAGTCAGAGTGATTCATGATTCCTCCAGCATGCCGTGACATGTCACACCTCATTGCCCGGGTGAGGGAATAATTTTGGTTTGTCAGGTCTCAGTTCATGGGCGGGAATCCCAGTAAAGGCCGCAACATCAGGCACATGTTCCACCCCAACAACACCAACTTTTCTCCAGCGAGAGACAGAGGGTTGTTTTACACCTATAGCGCGAGCTAGAGCATTTACTCCTCCAGCAGCATCAATAGCTCTTTCAATTGCTGATTTCATTTTTTTGCTAATCCCGTTCAGTTGCTATCGAAATTATGATAGCAATTGCTATTGGAATGAGCAATAGACTTGTTTATCATGCTTGACTAGAATGTGATAGCGGAGGCTATAAATATGCAAGAGAGAACACTTAAGACGCTAGCTGACAGACTTAACTACGCAATGCATGAGATGGGCATGAGCCAGGGTCAGTTAGCCAAAGCGGCGAATATGGCACAACCAACCATATGGCGAATAACATCTGGAAATGCTAGAGGCACAACTAAAATCGTTGAAATAGCTAATGCCCTGGGTGTTCGTTCGGAGTGGCTATCAAACGGTACTGGACCAATGAGGGGTGACGACCAACAACCACCCCCACCGATGAATAACAAAAAAGATCCAGCCATCTTCAGAGTTGACGTACTCGACCTTACCGTAAGTGCTGGCCCGGGCATAATTAACAGCGAATTCGTGGAGGTGCTGCGCTCCGTGGAATACTCAGTTGAAGATGCCCGTCAAATGTTTAATGGCCGGAAACAGGAGCAGATACGCATCATCAACGTTCGAGGCGATAGCATGTCTGGCACCATAGAGCCAGGGGACTTACTCTTCGTCGATATCAGCGTTCAGCATTTCGACGGCGACGGTATATACGCGTTCATCTACGATGACACATCGCATGTTAAGCGCTTACAAAAGATGAAAGACAAACTCTTAGTTATCTCTGACAACCATACCTATCTACCATGGGAACCAATCGAGAAGGAAGAGATGAACAAAATTTTCATCTTCGGAAAGGTGATCGGCAGCATGCCGCAGACCTACAGGAAGCATGGGTGAATAATGCAAATGAAAATAAAAACTTACGCATAACAAGCTGAGTAGATTCTTAACCCGGCCAGTGCGCCGGGTTTTCTATGTGCCCCCACAATAGTAACCACCAGTCAACCAGGCGGGCGACTACCTGATCGGAACTCCTACCCTCTTTCTCTCTGCGAGTATCTCGCCCTTTCACAGTCCATTTTATTCTCAAGCTTCGATGCTCCAACTCCCGATATCTCATGTATTGGTAGATCACTGTCTAAAGGACAATTATTTCTACCGTGCTGTTACAAACACATCAGCAATAGATTTTTTCATTTTTGATATCAATGACATAAAAATCAATAGCAATTTAAATAGCAATACCTATTGCAAAGACCAATAGCAGGCTCTATCATCATTCTATCAAATCAACTCAGAGGTGATAGAAAATGTCTCAGAAGATAAAAACATTTAAGGGGTTGTCCATCCATCCTTGTGATGCCTTCAAGAATATGTCCTTGATTGTTGAAGCAGCTAGTTTGTTATCGGCGGTTGATGATGACGAGTATAGAGAAATTAGCGACATTCTTCTCGCGTTTGCCTGCAACTATGCAAACGAGGCCCATAAAAATGAATGGGATAAACGATAATGAAAAATCCAATCGAAATGCTAAATGATATTGCTGCGGAAATCACTGAGAATGCTTCGTTACTGGAGGTTATTTACCGCATAAATGAATTTTCACCGGAAGCCGATAACACAATTGCCTGCCTGATTCGTTCTATGCTAAAGACCAGCCAAACTGCTTACGAGTATGTGGAGCAACTTAGCATCCATGCTGGAGCTGAGTGTCAACGGGGACAAAAATTAGAGTCGCTAACAGCGCTAGCTAATCAACTTAACTCTTGGGCTTGTGATATCGGCGATTGTAAGCTTGCCGTTTATAATTCAATGGATGATATACCAACAGAATCAAACTCAATTGGGGTTTTAAGTCTCGTCTCCCAAAAACTGGATGAAATGCAGAGCATTATTAGCTCTAAAGCGGACAAGATCGAATTCAATAAGTAACGCTAAACAATAAAACAAATAACACCTTCACTGGTGTGGCTTCCTGCAACCTGAAAACAGGATTAGGTTAAAAATGACATTCATCAAAGATAAATCTGCGTATTTAACAGCACGGCTTTTATTCGCGACCTATGGTGAGGAATACCGCCATATCTCTAACCTTTTCATGCGCAAAGCTTACGGGGTCTGAATATGCTCAGTAAAGACAGTTCTCTAGAAACCGCAAAAAACACAGCAGATAACCTGTATCAATTAATGGAATTAATTAACTCCAATATTATTGATATGGACATCGAGCAAATAATTTCTCTGTCGGGCCTCTGCCTTGTTATTAAACTCAATAAAGGCGGCATTAACACGGTCGAATTAACAGAGATTTTACTTGATGGATTATTACGAAAATTCGAAAGGCTTGCGTTCAGTGAGTACGGAAATATCGATGGTGTAAAAGCCATCAGGGGAATTTACAGCAACGCTGTTGATGTTAATGGCAGCGGTGAATTCCTTACGGATAGCGGAAAGGAGTTAATCGACGAACTCGTTTCTGAGCTGATCGAGTTCGTCAAAAAACAAAAAGTGGAGGCTCCGAAAACGGAGGGTCATGAAATGGGGGGATCTGATGGCACTGACAGCGATACGAATTCCTGAGTGGGTTCACCTGCAGGCAGTGAAGGTGCTCCTGCAGTTTCGGCAGCAACGGATTTTGCCGCGGCGAATGCGCCGGACGGGATATCTCAGTTTACGAGTGAATTTGCGATGGCGGCTACTTTCCCGCGATGGCGGCAAGAACTGGGAAGTAATGAGTCACGAACGATACAGCAAAGTTAAGGACCGGAAATGAACGATAAACGCATCAGCACCACCTCAATTGACAGCGCCTTTTCCAAAGAGCTACAGCCCGTTTACGTCGTATCACGACACGGCTACTCGCGCCGTTTCCTGAGCAGGAACGCGGCGATCAGCAACCTTGCTCACTACATGGTAACAAAAACTTTTCACCGTGCCGGTTTGAACACCAACGAACCAGACGAGCCTGTTTTCAGCAATGGTGTGCTCGTCAATCGCATGGGCCAGCACACACAGCAATATCTCTTTGCACATAACCGATGCATGCGGCGCATTCGCCGAATTCTGGAACGCAAGCGCGATATGCAGAAGTGGCTGGGGAAGTGGGACGCTATGCACGACCGCTACGTGAAAGAGCAGGCAGAACTGCAGGCCATCAAACCAGAGGGGCTGCGCTAATGATTGCTTACTTACGCGTTGTTCTCTCGCTGGTGATTGCCGCCAGTGTTTATGGGCTGTTCGTTCCGATCCTCATATCGATGAAGGACACGACAGCAGTTATATCCGGTTTTGCTCTGGCGATCCTGACCCCGCCGTGCATCTACGCCATCTGTAAGGGTCTTGTTGTAACCGTAACTAAGGAAAAGAAATGAAAAAAGCAATTATGGCTTCAATTATCGCGCTTTCTGCCATCGGCCTTGTTGGTTGTGATCGTGTTGAGCCTGGCAACGTTGGGATTAAGGTCAACAAGCTTGGCGACGATAAAGGCGTTGGTGAAGTTGTCGGTGTTGGCCGCTACTGGACCGGCTGGAACACTGAGGTTTACATCTTCCCCACCTTCAAGCAGATGAAGACCTACGACGATGCATTCAATTTCCAGATGAGTGACGGCACTACGATCGGCTATCACATTGGTGTCGCCTATAAAGTTGATCCAACCAAAGTGACGACGGTCTTCCAGACCTATCGCAAAGGTGTGGACGACATCACCGATACCGATCTGCGCCAGAAGATTGCCGATGCCCTTAATCGTCTCGCAAGCCGCATGAGTACCGATAAGTTCATTGACGGCGGGAAAGCTGAGCTGCTTGAAAACGCACTGAAAGAGATCCAGTCCGACATGGGGCCGGTAGGAATCCAGGTTATCAGCCTTTCTTACGTCGGCCGTCCGGAGTACCCGCCGACTGTTATCGACAGCATCAACGCCAAAGTCACCGCCAACCAGAAGACCCTGCAGCGCGAGCAAGAAGTGAAACAGCGTGAAGCCGAAGCAAATATGCTGCGCGCGGAAGCGGATGGCCAGGCAGACGCAAAACTGAAGCTGGCAGAAGCAGAAGCAAAGTCTATCCAAATCCGTGGGCAGGCCATGCGTGAGAACCCTGAGGTGTTGCAGCTGGAAGCCATCAACAAATGGAACGGCACTCTGCCCCAGTACATGACCAGCGGCGCCAATACTCCATTTATCCAGGTTAAGTGATTCACCAGCCCGGCGTAAAGCCGGGCACTCAGAAGGATATCGAGCATGAACACAGTAACGATCAATAACAAACAGCTGCCGGCAGTCGAATATCGCGGTCAGCGCGTTGTGACACTGGCGATGATTGATGAAGTCCACCAGCGGCCGGACGGAACTGCTGGACGCAATTTCCGAGAAAACAAATCTCGTCTTATTGAAGGAGAAGACTACTTCGAATTAGGTTCCGACGAAATTCGTCGACACCTCCCTGACGGTACTTTCTCCAAATTTGCAGCATCAGGAATTGTACTGGTCGAATCCGGGTATCTGATGCTGGTGAAATCCTTCACCGACGATCTGGCCTGGCAAGTTCAGCGCGAACTGGTCAATAGCTACTTCCGCGCTCGCGCGCCGCTGACGGAAATTGAGATGATTGCAGCAATGGCCGCCGACGCCGTTCGCCAGCAGAAGCGCCTAAATCATGTTGAAGAGCAGATCGAAACGGTTACTGAAGCTGTGGAGAACATCAAACGCGGGACCATGCGCGCCGGATATGTCGGTTACCGCCAGGTGGTAGCCAAAAGCGGAATGAGTGACGCCAAGTGCCGGAATTTGGTCAATGCCTACCGCATCCCGACAGACACGCACGAATTTATGACTCCAGACGGGCTGTTGTCACGTAGGGCTATTGTCGAACTGGAGCCGTTTATGGCCGCATTTCGCCAGATGATGTCAGAAGCTGAACCGCGCGGCACCCGCTGGTATCACCCTAAAATGGGCCTGTTCCAGGCGATTGGCTGGGAGGGGTAACGGTGAAAAATAATGAAATATGGAATCCGGCTGGCTCTGTTGAGCTGGCCCACCAGCAAGCTCTGACATGGGTATCTGATGCCTACTTATTCCATCTGGTGAGTCTGCATCGTCGCCCGGTGTACCGCCACCAGTACGGCGATATTTCGCTTAATCAGCCAGCATTGCAGGCATTCATCGATTCGTATCTGGAAGACAAGGGCTGGGATATGGAAAAACGCCGTGCCCATTACATCAACATTCTGGACCTCATCAAATATATGCATCGCAGCAATTCGGACTTCATCGACTGGGGAACCGTGCCATCACTAACGCCCCGCGGGTTGCGCTGGATGAACGCCTGTTTCTCGAGGTTGGGAGAAATGGTCAACAGCTGCGGTGGTTGGGAAAACTGCGTCGAGAAAAAAATGGAGGGTACTAATGCGTGATACTGCCGATGTCGTTTTGCTGGTACCTAATGACTGGGTTAGCGAAAAGGTTCTGATTGCGGTTACCGGGCTCAAGCCCGGAACCATCCTCCGGGCAAGAAAAGAATGCTGGCTGGTTGGGCGGGAATATGTGCACGTTTCACCGGACGGAAATCCGAAACCTTCCAGCGAGTGCATGTACAACCGTAAAGCGGTAGATGCATGGGTGGCCTCAATGAAAAACAAACAGCCTGGGTGATCTGAGGCCATGAAAAAGGTAATCTCATATCGCTCTTGGGCGTCTGGAGGAATCAATGGATAAAGTTGCATATCCAACAGGCGTCGAAAACCACGGTGGCACATTGCGCATCTGGTTTAATTTCAAAGGTAAGCGTGTCAGGGAGAGCCTCGGTGTCCCTGACACCGCTAAGAACAGGAAGATCGCCGGGGAACTGCGGACATCGGTATGTTTTGCCATCAGAACAGGCACATTTGAGTACGCGGCACAGTTTCCGGACTCCCCTAACCTCAAGACTTTTGGGGTGGGTAAGAAAGAAATTACAGTGTCAGAGCTTACCGACAAGTGGCTAGATCTGAAGAGAATGGAAATCTGCGCGAACGCACTCAACCGTTATGAGTCAGTCACAAGGAATATGGTGCCAAGGATCGGGGGTAATCGGCTGGTGTCGGCGGTGACTAAAGAGGAATTACTGTATATCAGGAAAGATTTACTGACTGGTCACCAGATGCCAATGAAGGGGAAGGTCCCGGCAAAGGGACGAAGTGTTGTCACCGTAAATTATTACATGACAACTATTGCCGGAATGTTTCAGTTTGCCACAGATCACGGTTACTTAGAGGCGAACCCATTCGACGGGATCAAGCCTCTTAAAAAAGCCAGGGCAGAGCCAGATCCGCTAACTCGTGACGAATTTATTCGCCTGATAGATGCATGCCGGCATCAGCAGACGAAAAACCTGTGGTCCCTTGCTGTATACACAGGGGTACGTCATGGGGAGCTGACCTCCCTGGCCTGGGAGGATATCGATCTTGAAGCTGGAACAATAACAATCAGGCGTAATTATACAAAACTGGGTGAGTTCACTCTACCTAAAACTGAGGCGAGTACCAACAGAGTGATACACCTCATCCAGCCTGCGATAAGCGTCCTGAGGAATCAGGCGGAAATGACCAGGCTTGGAAAACAGCATCAGATCGATGTTCAGCTGCGCGAGTACGGCAGAACTGAGAGCCACGAGTGTACATTTGTTTTCAACCCTCAACTGGTCAGAAGGTGTCAGCAGGTGGGGATCATCTACAAAGTCGACTCGATAGGTGATTTATGGGACGCGGCGATGAAGCGAGCAGGGATAAAGCACAGGAAAGCATATCAGTCGCGTCACACGTATGCATGCTGGTCACTGTCAGCTGGCGCTAACCCCAGCTTCATTGCTAGCCAGATGGGCCATGCGAGCGCCCAGATGGTCTTCAACGTATACGGTGCGTGGATGGCAGACAGCAGTAGTGAGCAGATCGCAATGCTGAATCAGAGGCTCGCGGATTTTGCCCCACAGATGCCCCAAAGCATACCTAGCAGCGCCAGAGCATTATTGAAATCAGTTAGTTAGTTAATAACGCCCGACATGTTAACTGCGTGGAGGGCAATACCACGCTGTACGCCTTGCCCCGCGCGGAGATCGTCGAGCGCTGGCGCGAGCAAACCACCGACGATTTCCGCTTTTGCTTCAAATTTCCGGCAACCATCTCCCACAACGCCGCACTGCGAAACTGCGATGATTTAACCCACGAGTTTTTCACCCGGATGTCGCCCCTGGCAAACCGTGTTGGCCAGTACTGGCTCCAGCTTCCCGCCACGTTCGGTCCGCGCGATCTACAAGCCCTCTGGCAGTTTCTCGACGCCCTGCCCCACGATTTCACGTACGGTGTGGAGGTGAGGCATCCAGATTTCTTTGCCAAAGGCGACGCGGAGAAAGCGCTGAATCGCGGCCTGCATGAACGATCGGTCAACCGCGTGATCCTCGACAGCCGCCCCGTGCACAGCGCAATCCCGCACAGCGAAGCCGTTGTTGATGCCCAGCGCAAAAAACCGAAAGTACCGGTTCACGCCATTGTTACCGCGCAGAACCCGATGGTGCGGTTTATCGGCAGCGATAACATGCAACAGAATGAAGAGATGTTCGCCGTCTGGCTGCAAACGCTCGCGAAATGGGAGCAAACCACCACCCCGTACCTGTTTTTACATACGCCGGATATTGCCCAGGCACCTGAACTGGTCGATGCTCTCTGGCAGGCCTTGCAGCAGGCGGTTCCGTCGGTTGGCCCCGCGCCGTCCATCCCACAACAATCTTCTCTTTTCTGAAATCACCCCCTATCATAGAGACGTGCCATCTGCCAAAAACAGGGAGTTAGTATGGTCAGCGCGCTGTACGCGGTGTTAGGTGCATTACTGCTGATTAAATTTTCATTTGATGTTGTGCGCCTGAGAATGCAGTACCGCGTCTCCTACGGTGACGGGGGCTTTTCTGAGCTGCAAAGCGCAATCCGAATCCACGGCAACGCGGTCGAGTACATTCCCGTCGCGTTAATCTTACTGCTGTTAATGGAGATGGATGGCGCAGAAACCTGGATGGTGCACGTCTGTGGGCTGCTGCTGATTGCAGGGCGTTTGATGCATTATTATGGTTTTCACCACCGCCTGATCCGCTGGCGTCGTTCCGGCATGAGCGCGACCTGGTGCTCGCTTTTGCTGATGGTGCTGGCTAACCTTTGGTATATGCCGTGGGAGTTGGTTTTCTCCTTCCATTAGCGCACAATATGCCCCTTTATTTTTCCCGGATTTTTACGTTATGTCAGATCGCGACACGCTTTTTTCCGCGCCTATCGCCAGCCTGGGCGACTGGACCTTTGATGAACGGGTAGCCGAAGTCTTCCCGGATATGATCCAGCGCTCTGTTCCCGGTTATTCCAATATCATCTCCATGATCGGCATGCTGGCGGAGCGTTTCGTTCAACCCGGCACGCAGGTCTATGACCTGGGCTGTTCGCTGGGAGCGGCAACGCTGTCCATTCGTCGTAACGTTCATCACGAAGGCTGCAAGATTGTGGCTGTCGATAACTCACCGGCCATGGTTGAACGCTGCCGTCGCCACATTGACGCGTATAAAGCCCCTACGCCTGTGGAGGTGGTGGAAGGCGATATCCGCGATATCGACATCCAGAACGCCTCGATGGTGGTCCTGAACTTTACCCTTCAGTTCCTGGTGCCGGACGATCGTCAGCGGTTGCTGGATAAAATTTATCAGGGACTGAACCCGGGCGGCGCGCTGGTGTTGTCTGAGAAATTCAGCTTTGAAGACGCCAGCGTGGGCGAATTGCTGTTCAATATGCACCATGATTTCAAGCGTGCAAACGGCTACAGCGAGCTGGAGATCAGCCAGAAGCGCAGCATGCTTGAAAACGTCATGCTGACGGATTCCGTTGAAACACACAAAGCGCGCCTGCGCAAAGCTGGATTTGAACACAGCGAACTGTGGTTCCAGTGCTTTAATTTTGGTTCTCTGGTGGCGCTGAAAGCCGGAGACACAGCATGATCGAGTTCGGTAATTTCTATCAACTGATTGCCAAAAACCACCTTTCCCACTGGCTGGAAACCCTGCCTGCGCAAATTGCCACCTGGCAGCGCGATCAGCAGCATGGTCTGTTGAAGCAGTGGTCCAACGCCGTGGAGTTTCTGCCTGAACTGACGCCTCATCGTCTGGATTTACTGCACAGCGTGACGGCGGAGAGCGAAGAGCCGCTCCCGGCAGGGCAGATCAACCGCATCGAAACGCTGATGCGTAACCTGATGCCGTGGCGCAAAGGGCCGTTCTCGCTGTACGGCGTGAACATCAATACCGAATGGCGCTCAGACTGGAAGTGGGATCGCGTTCTGCCGCATTTATCCGACCTGACCGGGCGCACCATTCTGGACGTGGGCTGCGGTAGCGGCTATCACATGTGGCGCATGATCGGCGCAGGCGCGCATCTGGCCGTCGGTATCGATCCGATGCAGCTGTTCCTGTGCCAGTTTGAAGCGGTGCGAAAGCTGCTGGGTAACGACCAGCGCGCGCACCTGCTGCCGCTGGGTATCGAGCAACTCCCTGCTCTGAAAGCCTTTGATACCGTGTTCTCGATGGGCGTGCTGTACCACCGTCGTTCCCCGCTGGAGCATCTCTGGCAACTGAAAGATCAGCTGGTCAGCGGCGGTGAGCTGGTGCTGGAAACGCTGGTCATCGAAGGGGATGAACATGCCGTTCTGGTGCCAGGCGATCGCTATGCGCAGATGCGCAACGTTTACTTCATCCCTTCCGCGCTGGCGCTGAAGAACTGGCTGGAGAAATGTGGGTTTGTCGATGTACGCATCGCCGATGTGTGCGTGACGTCGGTTGAGGAACAGCGTCGCACCGACTGGATGATCACCGAATCGCTGGAGCAGTTCCTCGATCCGGACGACCACAGCAAAACCGTCGAAGGCTATCCGGCCCCGATGCGTGCGGTATTGATTGCGACCAAGCCGTAGTTTGTGCCGGCTGGCGGCTGCGCCTTACCCGGCCTACGCGTCGCACGTTTTCTCCAAAATAGTTCAAGTTGCAGCAAGGCGGCAACGCAGCGAATCCCCGGGAGCTTACATCAGTAAGTGACCGGGGTGAGCGAGGCGGCCAACGCGGCTGCGGCTTGAAATATGAAGGAGAAAAAAAGGCCCCTGTGTAATTTGCAGGGGCCTGGTACAAGCAAGCATCATATTGGGCGACATGATGCGCGGTAAAAATCGGTACGTTGCTACACGTGATGACGTTCAATCAGCGATTTCATTTCCGCAACCGACTCTCCATCCACACCGTAGCGCGAGTACTCATCCGCTTCAGCATCCGTCGACATTGACAACCCTGTATTGCGATAACGCATGGGTGAAGGTATCCATTTACCCGCCGAGCTGTGTAGCTCTTCCACCCCTGCGTTTAAAAACAGTTCCAGATTGCTGGCGCGTACTCCTGCGCCCGCCATGATTATTGGAACACCGGAATGTGCTTTTAGTTCCGTAATTAATTTCAGTCCTTTTTCAGCCGAGGGCTGCTGGCCCGACGTCAGAACGCGCGCCACGCCCAGTTCTGCCAGCGTATCAAAGGCTTGTATCGGATCCTGACACATATCGAACGCACGATGAAAAGTGACCGCCATTCCCTGGGCTGCGCGCATGACCTGGCGCATACGCGAAAGATCGATGTTTCCGTCTTCGTCCAGCACACCGATCACCAGCCCCGGAAAACCGGAATCACGGACGAGGGCGATATCCTCAAGCATGGCACTGAACTCACCCGCCGTATAACAAAAATCACCGCCGCGCGGGCGAATAATCGGGTGCACCGGAATGGTGATGGCCTGACGGGCTGATTTCAACACGCCAAAGGACGGGGTTAATCCCCCTTCTTTCGGTGCCGCGCAAAGCTCGATGCGATCGGCCCCCTGCCGTTGCGCAGTGACGGCACACTCCACGCTGTAACAACAAATTTCCAGCAGCGCCATGTCATCCTCCTCAAATTTTACTCAACGTACCATCGTGGCACGTTGCCCGATTCGTGTCTGGATCGACGCTCACAGTGCTTACGCTTCGCTGGCGACGATCTGCTCAATAGTCCAGGGATGGAATTTCACCGTCACGCTGCCGTCCGTTACGGCAAGCGTAGGGTTCGGTAAGCGTTCGCGCTCACCTTTTGGCGAGCTGGTTTTGACGAAAATACCCGGCTGGCTTAACCCCTCGTCGGAAAGCAGCGCCAGCGCACGGGCGTTCAGCGTCTCGGGCTTCCCAGGCAGAACAATTTCGATATGCTCCCAGCCTTCGTGCGGATAACGCTTCTCTCCTGGCCAGGGCAGTTCCACAACGGTGAATTGCCAATGCGCCACCGTAACCGGCGCGTGAAGTTTGAACAGGCAAATCGGGCGACCGTTAATGATATTCTCTGACAGCAGTTCTCCGCACTGCTCAAAGCCACGCCGCCAGCGTTCTGCGGTGGCATTCTGGTGGCAGCGCAAAGAGATGTGATCTGCCTCAAGCGGCGCGATATCCAGCCCGAGACGGGTGGCAAGTTCTGTGAACGCCTGGGTGAAGCGCGGTAAATCTGCGGAAATATCATGCAGTTCGTCAATGGTGTGCCAGTTCGCCATAGGTCAGTCTCGTTTCGTGTCGCAAAGCCGCTAATTTACTCTGTTGCCCTCTGTCGACCAACCGCATAATCACGGTTTTTTCGACTGCATGATTATGCATACCGTCTTCGCCTGGATTCTGAGCGATCTTCGCCCCCCGCAGGGCTGACGCCCGAGGCCATTTGCAGTATACTCCCGCCCTAAATTCTTAAACTGGCGTGGGTGTTTTTTACCCGCATCAAAAACGTAAGGTATCCAGGTGAATATTCAGGCTCTTCTCTCAGAAAAAGTCAGTCAGGCACTGATTGCCGCAGGTGCGCCTGCGGATTGCGAACCACAGGTTCGTCAGTCAGCGAAAGTACAGTTTGGCGACTATCAGGCTAATGGCGTGATGGCAGTGGCTAAAAAACTGGGCATGCCGCCGCGACAGCTCGCTGAGCAGGTACTGACGCATCTGGATCTCAACGGCATCGCCAGCAAAACCGAAATCGCCGGTCCGGGCTTTATCAACATTTTCCTTGAGCCTGCGTTCCTGGCAAGCCACGTTGACGCGGCGCTGAAATCTGACCGTCTTGGCGTGGCTCAGCCAGAAGCGCAGACTGTGGTGGTTGACTACTCCGCGCCAAACGTGGCGAAGGAGATGCACGTCGGTCACCTGCGCTCCACCATTATCGGTGATGCGGCCGTGCGTACCCTGGAGTTCCTCGGTCACAAGGTGATCCGCGCTAACCACGTAGGCGACTGGGGCACGCAGTTCGGTATGCTGATCGCATATCTGGAAAAACAGCAGCAGGAAAACGCAGGCGAAATGGCGCTGGCAGACCTGGAAGGTTTCTACCGTGAAGCCAAAAAACACTACGACGAAGACGAAGCCTTTGCCGAGCGCGCGCGCAGCTACGTGGTGAAACTTCAAGGCGGCGATCCGTACTTCCTCGAGATGTGGCGCAAGCTGGTGGACATCACCATGTCCCAGAACCAGCTTACCTATAACCGTCTGAACGTGACCCTGACCCGCGACGACGTAATGGGTGAAAGCCTGTATAACCCGATGCTGCCGGGCATTGTGGCGGACCTGAAAGCCAAAAACCTGGCGGTGGAAAGCGAAGGCGCAACGGTAGTATTCCTTGATGAGTATAAAAACAAGGAAGGCGAACCGATGGGCGTGATCGTCCAGAAAAAGGATGGCGGCTATCTCTACACCACCACCGATATCGCCTGTGCGAAATACCGTTACGAAACCCTGCATGCGGACCGCGTGCTGTATTACATCGACTCCCGTCAGCACCAGCACCTGATGCAGGCGTGGACTATCGTGCGTAAAGCGGGTTATGTACCTGAATCCGTGCCGCTGGAACACCACATGTTCGGCATGATGCTGGGTAAAGACGGTAAGCCGTTCAAAACCCGTGCGGGCGGCACCGTGAAGCTCTCCGATCTGCTGGATGAAGCGCTGGAGCGCGCCCGTCGCCTGGTGGCCGAGAAGAACCCGGATATGCCTGCTGACGAGCTGGAGAAACTGGCTAACGCGGTTGGGATCGGTGCGGTAAAATACGCGGATCTCTCCAAGAACCGTACCACCGACTATATCTTCGACTGGGACAACATGCTGGCGTTTGAAGGCAACACGGCGCCGTACATGCAGTACGCTTACACCCGCGTACTCTCCGTCTTCCGTAAAGCCAGTATTGACGAAAGCGTGCTGGCGAACGCCACGGTGACCCTTACCGAAGACCGTGAAGCACAGCTGGCTGCCCGCCTGCTTCAGTTCGAAGAGACGCTCTCTGTGGTCGCGCGCGACGGTACGCCGCACGTTATGTGTGCATACCTTTACGATCTGGCCGGTCTGTTCTCTGGCTTCTACGAACACTGCCCTATCCTGACCGCCGAGAGCGAAGCGGTGCGTAACAGCCGCCTGAAGCTGGCGCAGCTGACGGCGAAGACCCTGAAACTGGGTCTGGATACCCTGGGTATCGAAACCATAGAACGTATGTAAAAAAGAAACCCGGCGGTTGCCGGGTTTTTTTATAAATGAACGCCATCAGTCGTGAACGAGTACCTGGAAGGTATCTAATTCATACTCTCTGCCGTTATAGCCGATGCAGCAACCTCTGCTGAGGTGACTTCCAGCTTTACCCACAAAGAGGCCGTTATCGAATTTTGCACGGGCAACGTAGAGCTTAGTGCCATTGGCTTCATGTCCCGCCTCAACCATATTCGGTGGGAAATGTTTATCCTTAACGTCTACCCATTTTAAAGCGCCCACGTAAACTTCAAATTCATTACAAAAGTGCTCTCTTCCTCCCCATGGGACCCATGCCGTATTGCCGAACACCCATTTCCCCGGATGAATCCCACCATTCACTTTTGCGCGAATAATAAACAATGGAGATGGTCCTTTGATACCAGGAACACCTATTTCATAACCTGCTACAGGCGCGTCCAATGGGATAAACTCATCTCTTTTCGCTGATTTCCACATAATGATGTCCTTTTCAGTCTAAATAATTATCCGTAGTTAAAATCATTAAAACTCAGAAATTGAATGAATGGCAAAGTCATTATTCAGGCTTTGAAAAATAATCACCTTAACCAGTGATTTTTCCGGGCCTTCCGCATGGATAAAACGGCGAAGCGCAATAAAGGTATGGAACTGGCCAGCCACAAGCTGGCTTCCGACATACAGTAGTGGGAAATAACCCGCACCATCAATATCCTTGAAAACCGTGTCGAACATATTGATATGTTCATCAGACATTTTATCGGCATGCATATTTACAGCAGGGTTAACGATAATACCGCCCATTGTATTTTCCATTGCATCACTCCTTGTATAAATATTAGAAGAATCTTAACGCAGATAAAAAATAGGATAAATATGGATTGTGTTTTGTGAAGAAAATCACGATTTAATACTAAGCGTAATGTATTTCTAGCCTAGCATTCACTCCATCAATATATAACACGCCTGATATTGATGGCGTAAGGTATTTTCCCGGTGCCATTATAAAAAAAGCCTCTTCTAAAAGAGGCTTTTCAGTAATGAGATTATTATTCAGGTATTAAAAATATTTCCGTAAATATTCCGTCAGACACAGAATCGCCATTGCCTGGCCATACGGCATCGAGGTCAGCGGTATCTGGCGGTAAAACGCCAGATCGCTGCCCATCCCCGTCCCGAAGGACGTTTGCAGCAGTTCCCCTTCCGGCGAGATGTTTTGCACGATACCGCGGATCGCTTTCTCCGCCACCTCTGCATACTCTGCGCCGACATACCGCTTGCGCACGGCTTTCAGAATGCCGTAGGCAAACCCTGCCGTGGCCGACGCCTCCAGATAAGAATCAGGATCGTCCAGCAGCGTATGCCACAATCCACTCTCATCCTGACATTTTGCCAGTGCGGCGATCTGCGCATTTAGCACCTGCACCAGATAGCGACGAACGGCGTTGTTTTCTGGCAGATCCACCAGTTCGAGGAAATCCGGGATCACGATGGTCAGCCAGCTGTTGCCGCGCGCCCAGCGGGCCCGGGCAAAGTTGTGATTGCCGTCGTAATTCCAGCCGTGGAACCACAGCCCCGTCTCACGATCCATCAGGTTCTGTACGTGGAGCAGGAACTGATAAATCGCCTCCTCGACGTACTCCGGCTTGTTAAGCAGCTTGCCGATTTTCGCCAGCGGCAGCACCGTCATCATCAGCGTGTCATCCCACATCTGCTGATGGTTCTCTTCCGCCAGTGTGATGTGCTGCATGCCGCCATGTTCGGTGCGCGGCATCTCATTCATCGCCCACTCCGCCCAGCTTTCCAGCCACGGCAACCAGGCCGGGTTTTTGGTCTCTTCGTAGCGATACGCCAGCGTCAGGAACGGCGACATGGTATTCACGTTTTTGGTGGTTGCGCCTTCTGCGAAACGGTCAGTAAACCAGCTGTCGATAATCTCGCGCATGCCTGCGTCACCGGTCTGGCAGTAATACTGCCAGATACCGTACAAACCAACGCCGTGCGTCCATTCCCATCCGGCCCAGCCTTTGGTGTCGATCACGCGCCCGTCGTCCAGCCGCAGCAAAAACTCACCCGTTTTGTCGTGGATATTGACCAGATTATGCGTCACCTTTTGAATCAGCGATTTCAGTTCATCCCTGGCGATAAAGCGCTCAGGCTGACGCAGTAACGGGCTATGTTTGACAGGCCAAACTTTCATCATCTTAACCTCTGTTGTATGTCGAATTCAGTACCGCACGATCCTTCAGTGAAGGGGCCGCCGGCTTGTTGCGATTCAGGTAACCGATATTGTTGTTGCCCCACAGGGATTCATACGGCATACCGGCCAGCATCTCCACGGTGGCGCGGGCCTGCGGGGTCGCCGCCTCCGGCATCGCATGGCCGGACTCGCGCATTTTCGCGGTCTCTTCACGCAGGGTGCTGTGGGTCTGCAAATTGAGTTTGAAGCGCAGGGAGACCAGGAAGCCGCAGAACAGTACCAGAATGGTGCCGACGCTCAGGATCATCAGGATAGTGTGGCTCACTTCCGCAGGCTGCACTTTTTGACCGCTGACAAAGCCAGACATCTGCATCACGATCCCCACCAGCATTACCGCACCGGCCTGGGACGCTTTACGGGTCAGCGTCATGATGCCCGCGAAGATCCCTTCGCGACGCTGACCGGTGATCACTTCGTCCACGTCAGCAATGTAGGTGTAGGTATTCCACGGTACGTAGTTGATACCCCCGCGGCCAAGACCGGCAACCGCAGAGATCAGCAGCAGCAGAGCGTAAACGTCGCTCAGGCCCGCGTAATAAAGCACCGCGTAAGAGAGCGAGGCCAGGCCAAACAGCACGACCACCATGCGGTAAGACGGCGCAGGTCCGAAGCGAATGCACAGCGGGATCATGCCAATCACGGCGAGGAACTGGAAGATGGCCATCGTGCCCAGCAGGTTGGACGCCATGGATGCTTCCTGCATCAGCACAAACACCACGTAATAGGTGAATACGGCGTTGAACACATCCTGGGCAATATAGCCGCCGAGATACATGCCCAGATGCTGGCGGAAAATCTTGATACGCAGCGTCGAACTTAATTCGACAAAAAGACGGTTCAGGCTCTGTCCCAGGGTCAGCTTTTTCTTCTCTTCTTCAGCGCGCAGGGCTGCTTCAGACCACTCTTCCCGCGGACGCTCCCAGGTGAAGAACCAGACGAAAGTAAGCATCAGCGCGCAAAGTACGGAGAAGACCAGGCTTGCATAGAAGAAGGAGATCGCGTTGTCTTTGCCGAAATGCGTGAGCAGGATCCCCGGCAGAAAGGAGGCCAGAATGGCGGACATCTGGGCCATGGAGATACGCGCCCCGGAGAATTTGGTTTTTTGTTTGAAATCGTCAGTCATTTCCGGCACCAGCGTTTCATACGGCACCAGAATCATGGTGTAAACAATATCAAAGATCAGATACGTCAGCAGGTAATACCAGAAACTCATGTCCCCTACCCACATCAGCGAGTAGCTGAAAACGCAGGGAATACCGAGCAGGATGAAGAACTTACGCCGGCCGAAACGCTTACCCAGCCAGGTGGTACCAAAATTATCGGTTAAAAAGCCCATTAACGGACTGACAACCGCATCCAGCACCCTTGCGGCAGCGAAGATAAAGGTTGCTTCAATCGGTGTGAGTCCACAGAAGGTCGTATAAAAATACAAAAGCCAGGCGGCCGTCAGGGCGGTAGTCCCCGCTCCGAGGAAGTCCCCTGAACCGTAAGCAAGATAATTTGCGAGTCCAATTTTACGTGTTTTCATTGCCGTCAACCCTAATCAGTTTTGGGAGACTCCCTGTAAGCAAACCTCGTCCGGGAGCTTTTACACGGCTACAGTAAAAGTATCGACCTGGTGAAACCTTTCTGTTTCTGCCATCACAGGGTGGTGAATGGCAAAAATGCAAAGAGTGTCAATACGCGTGTCACTGATTTATAAAACAGCGTTTCTTTTGTATCAAAAGGGAAGGTCAATTTTGCGAGCCAGCCTTCAGAAATGCCTGAAGACTGGCGAAAAGGCGGGCAGTTAGCGGTAGTTGACGAGCACCTCGTTGCGCTGAACCTTCAGCGCCGGGATCAGACGTCCACCGCCTGGCACTTCCCAGATAAAGCGTAAAGGTTCCTGAGCAGACACCCCGTTGAAGGCCTGGGTGATGCCACTTTGGCCCTCGATTTCCGCGCAGCGGGTCAGCGAGCACAGCCGCACCCGCAACCCGGCCGGTGTGGGTCCCGTCAGGGTGTAACTCCAGGCCACCAGCGTCATCTGCCCGGAGACGGGCTCAGAGGCTGACAGCGGACGGGAGGAGATCGACTCCCCCCGATGGTTGAGCGTTAAGCCGATACTGCTGGCCTGCCATGCCCCCTCGCCTGCGGCCTGCACCGCCAGCGGGAAAAATAAGATCCACAGCCACTTACGCATTATTTCCCTCCTATGGTCGCCGTCATGCGAATATTGCGGTTATCGGACAGCTCCATATTCGACAGCACCACCAGCTGGTTCAGGCTCCGGCGCAGGAAGCGCGACAGCAGCGGACGCAGCGCATGATTCACCAGCAGCACCGGCGGCGCGCCCAGCATCTCCTGACGCGCCAGCGCCTCCTGGGTTTGCGCCAGCAATCTGTCCGCCAGACCCGGCTCCAGCCCGCCACCGCCCTGTAGGGCCTGAAGCAGCAGACGTTCCAGCGGCGTGTCCAGGCCAATCACCTGCACTTCGCCGGTTCCCGGGAACCATTGCTGGGTTATGGCGCGCCCGAGCGCCACGCGCACCACCGCCGTCAGCTCATGTGGATCGCTCTGGAGCGGCGCATGCTCGGCCAGTGTTTCCAGAATGGTGCGCATATCGCGGATCGGCACCTTCTCATCAAGCAGATTTTGCAGCACTTTGTGCAGGGTGGTTAAGGTCAGCACGCCCGGCACCAAATCTTCGGTTAGCTTTGGCATCTCCTGCGTTACGCGGTCAAGCAGCTGCTGCGCCTCCTGACGTCCAAACAGTTCCGCGGAGAACTGGCCAATAAGATGGTTGAGGTGCGTCGCGACCACGGTACTGGCCTCAACAACCGTGTAACCCTGGATCTGCGCCTGCTCTTTCAGGGCGCTCTCAATCCAGATGGCCGCCAGACCAAAGGCCGGGTCGGTCGTCTGCTCACCCGGCAACGTGCCTGCGGCAGTGCCAGGGTTAATCGCCAGCCAGCGGCCGGGGTACGCATCACCGCTGCCGATTTCCACCCCTTTCATCAGGATGCGGTAGCGGGCGGGCGGGAGATCCATATTGTCCCGGATATGCACCACCGGCGGCAGGAAGCCCATGTCCTGGGCGAATTTTTTACGAATGCTGCGGATACGGCCAAGCAGTTCGCCATCCTGCTGGAAATCCACCATCGGGATCAGGCGGTACCCCACTTCCATCCCCAGCGAATCTTCGAGCTGAACGTCGTTCCAGGTGGCTTCCACCGCCTGGGTATTCTCAGGCATTTTGACCGGCGCTGGCTCTGCCTTAGGCTGCGTTTCGCGGCCACGCATCCACCAGGCAAGGCCCAGCAGCGCGGCAGTGAACAGCAGGAATACCAGGTTTGGCATGCCCGGCACCATACCGAGCAGGCCCAGTACCGCCGCGGAGAGCAGCATAACGCGCGGGTTGCTGAACAACTGCCCCACCATCTGCTCGCCTACATCCTGATCGGTGCTGACGCGGGTCACAATCACCCCCGCCGCGGTGGAGATCACCAGTGCCGGGATCTGCGCCACCAGACCATCACCAATGGTCAGCAGCGTATAGCTTTCCGCTGCGTGGCCCATGTCCATGCCGTGTTGCAGCACGCCGACGAGCAGGCCGCCGACGACGTTAATCACCATGATCAGAATGCCCGCGATGGCGTCACCGCGCACAAACTTACTCGCACCGTCCATGGAGCCGTAGAAATCTGCCTCCTGGGTCACTTCGGCACGGCGTTTTTTTGCTTCATCTTCCGCAATCAGCCCGGCATTCAGGTCGGCGTCGATTGCCATCTGCTTGCCCGGCATCCCGTCGAGCACGAAGCGCGCGCCCACTTCTGCGATACGCCCCGCCCCTTTAGTGATAACCATGAAGTTGATAATCACCAGAATGACGAACACCACGATACCGATGGCGAAGTTGCCGCCCACCAGGAAGTGACCGAAGGCTTCGACCACCTTGCCCGCCGCCGCCGCGCCGGTGTGCCCTTCCATCAGGATGATACGCGTGGAGGCAACGTTCAGCGCGAGGCGCAGCAGCGTGGTGAACAGCAGGATCGTTGGAAACGCGGCGAACTCCAGCGTGCGCTGGGTGAACATCGCCACCAGCAGCACCATGATGGACAACGCAATGTTGAAGGTGAAAAGCAGGTCGAGTATAAATGCCGGTAACGGCAGCACCATCATCGACAGAATTAGCAGGATCAGAATCGGTCCGGCAAGGATCTGCCATTGCGTCGATTTCAGGTTGCCGGGCAGGCGCAACATTGCCACCAGATTAGCCATCAGTGTCCTTCTCGTTCAAAAAATCCAGTGCTTCAGGCACCGGAAGGTTCTCAGGTTTTACAGGTCGTTGACCGCCCGCTAAACGCCAGCGTTTCAGTTGCCACACCCAGGCCAGCACCTCTGCGACAGCGGCGTAGAGCTGGCCCGGGATCTGTTGTCCAATTTCCGCGTGGCGATACAGCGCACGGGCTAATGGCGGTGCTTCAAGGATCGGTACGCGGTTTTCCGTCGCGATTTCACGAATGCGCAGCGCAATCAGCCCGGCCCCTTTCGCCACCACTTTCGGTGCGCTCATTTTGTTTTCGTCGTACTGAAGCGCCACGGAGTAGTGGGTCGGGTTAGTGACAATCACATCGGCTTTCGGCACATCTTCCATCATGCGACGACGCGCGGCAGCACGTTGCATCTGGCGGATACGGCCCTTGACGTGCGGGTCGCCTTCCATCTGTTTATATTCATCGCGAATATCCTGACGCGACATTCGCAGCTTCTTGATATGGGAAAAGATCTGGAAGATAACGTCGAACGCCACCATCGGAATAATGCTGAGAACCACCAGCAGCGAGCCTAATCCGACCAGGTTCAGGGCATTCTTCATCGCCGTCATGGGGGATTCACTGATCAGACGCATCATCTCCGGCCAGTGGTGCCACAGAAAAAACCCGGCAGCACTGCCCATAAGAAGCGATTTCAGGATCGCTTTAAGAAGCTCAGCCCCGGTTTGAGCTGAAAACATTTTCGCAATACCGGGTAGCGGGTTGAGCTTGGAGAATTTCGGTTGCAGCGATTTACCGCTGAACACCAGGCCACCGAGCATGACCGGCGAAACAAGAGCCACGATGACCACCCCGGCAATCAACGGCAGCAGAGCGATCATGGCGCTTTTTACCAGGTTGATGATCTGAATGAGGATCAGATTGGGGTCATTGACCATGCTGTGATCAAAACGTAAGCCAGCAGAGAGCATTCCCGCCAGTCTGCGGGCAAGCATCTCCCCGCCCCACCAGATTATGCAGACGCCCACCACCAGGATCAGCAGGGAGGTCAGCTCTCGGGATCGGGGGATCTGCCCATCCTCACGGGCTTTTTCAAGTCGGTGGGGTGTGGGGGCTTCTGTTTTGTCGTCGTTCTCTTCTGCCACTGTGCCTGCTCGCAGCCCATTAATTCACGGGTATCATGCCAGCGCAGAGAAAATCCAATGGCGGGAAAAGCCCGTTTATTCGGGCTCTTTTCGCTGTTTTTGTTCTGAACAACCTCAGGCCGCGTTCACAGCCTGAGGCAGAAGGGCAATCAGAAACCAAGACTGTCCAGCAGATCGTCCACCTGATCCTGGCTTGCCACCACGCCCGCTTTACTGGTGTCAAGCTGTGGACCATTGAGCAGGCTTTCGTTCTCGCGTTTCGGACGGGCAGCCGGTTCCGGAATATTTTCCAGCAGCACCATCAACAGCTGACGTTCAATCTCCTGAATCACATCCATCATGCGCTTGATCACCTGGCCGGTGAGGTCCTGGAAATCCTGCGCCATCATGATGTCCAGCAGTTGCGCATTGGTGAAGCTGGTGTGCCCTGGCACATCGCCCAGGAACTGACGGGTGTCCGTTACCAGTTCGCGGGCATCCGCCAGCTCAATGGGGTTCTCAAACCACTCATCCCAGCGTTGGGTCAGCGCTTTCGCCCCCTTCTCCATCGCATCCTGATGCGGCTGTGACGCCTCAACGCTGTTCAGCGCTCGCTCGGCCGCCTGCGCGGTCATCTGCACCACGTAGTCCAGACGGTCGCGCGCGTCGGGGATGGCTTCCGCCGCTTCGGCGATAGCCTGGTCCAGCCCCAGCTCACGGAGGCTGTCGCGCAGCATGCGGGTCAGGCTACCAATACGGGCAATAATGTCGCTCGGCGAATGTTCTTCAACGGGTTTCATAGCAGGTTGCAACATTTCCATCACCTCACATGCCGAGTTTCTCGAAGATCTTCCCGAGCTTCTCTTCCAGAGTCGCCGCGGTGAATGGCTTCACCACGTAGCCGCTTGCGCCCGCCTGTGCAGCGGCAATAATGTTCTCTTTCTTCGCTTCTGCGGTCACCATCAGCACCGGCAGAGAGGCCATGCCTGCATCCGCGCGGATGGTTTTCAGCAGTTCGAGACCGTCCATGTTCGGCATGTTCCAGTCGGAAATCACAAAACCAAACCCGCCAGCCTGGAGTTTGTTCAGCGCATCCACCCCGTCTTCTGCTTCTTCAACGTTGTTGAAGCCTAGCTCTTTTAGCAGGTTGCGCACAATGCGACGCATGGTGGAAAAGTCATCCACAACCAAAAACTTAAGCTCTTTATCCGCCATAAATAATACTCCTGAGTCAAATACGTATTGCCTGTCCGGCACTGATTTTCGCCAGCATCTGCTGGCTTACCTGGCTAAGATCGACCACTTCGCTTACGCCACCCATATTGATGGCCTCGCGCGGCATGCCGAACACCACACAACTTGCTTCATTCTGCGCAATCGTCCAGGCGCCAGCCTGGTGCATCGCGAGCATTCCGGCGGCGCCGTCGTTGCCCATCCCCGTCAGGATCACCCCCACGGCGTTGCGCCCCGCATGTTTCGCCACCGAATGAAACAGCACATCCACCGACGGACGGTGCCGGTTAACCGGCGGCCCGTCATGAATTTTGATTTGATAGTTCGCCCCGCTGCGCGCCAGCTCCATATGTTTGTCACCCGGGGCGATATACGCGTGACCTGGCAGCACGCGCTCGCCGTCTTCCGCCTCTTTCACGCTGATCTGGCACAGCTTATTCAGGCGCTCCGCGAATGAGCGGGTAAACCCCGGCGGCATATGTTGCGTAATCAGGATACCCGGGCTTGAGAGCGGCAATGGCTGGAGTACATGGCGAATTGCCTCTGTTCCTCCGGTTGACGCCCCAATGACCAGCAGTTTTTCCGAGCTGAGTAACGGTCCGGCCTTCAGGGTTGCCGGCGCGGCCATCGGCTTGTGGGCCGCCAGTTTTGCGCGCGACGCGGTACGGATTTTCTCGGCGATCATCTCGCTGTACGCCAGCATCCCCTCGCGAATGCCGAGCTGCGGCTTGGTGACAAAATCCACCGCCCCCAGCTCCAGCGCGCGCAGGGTGATTTCTGAACCTTTACCGGTCAGAGATGACACCATCACCACCGGCATCGGGCGCAGGCGCATTAATTTTTCCAGGAAATCGATGCCATCCATGCGTGGCATTTCGACATCCAGCGTCAGCACGTCGGGGTTATATTTTTTGATTAAATCCCGCGCGACCAGCGGATCGGGCGCTGTTGCCACCATCTCCATATCGCTGTGGCTATTGATGATTTCGGTCATGATCTGACGCATCAGCGCAGAATCATCGACAGACAATACCCTGATTTTACTCATGCTTTTTCCTTACTCAGCGCATAAACCGTTTGCCCACGCAGGCTAAACTCACGCACGAGGTTGCTGAAGTTTTCCGAGTGCCCGGCAAACAGTAAACCGTCAGGCTTGAGCAACGGAACAAAGCGACGCAGAATGTCCTGTTGCGTCGTTTTATCAAAATAGATCATCACGTTACGGCAAAAAATGGCGTCGAATGGCCCCGGCACGTTGTACTGCTTATCCAGTAAATTAACGGGAGCAAATTCCACGCAGTTCGCCAGCTCCTGGCGTACGCGCACCAGTCCTTCATGCGGGCCGGTACCGCGCATGAAGTAACGCTGTAGCTGCTGAGGAGACAGCGTTTTTAGTTCATCCTGGCGATAAACGCCGTTACGGGCTTTTTCCAGCACTTCGGTGTCGATGTCGCTGGCGTACACTTTCCAGCGGCCCGGCGCCATTCCCAGGGTGTCTGCAAGGGTGATGGCCAGCGAGTACGGCTCTTCCCCGGTAGAGGCTGCCGCGCTCCAGACGCGATACTCTCCGCTACGGCGACGGGCGTGTTCCGCCAGCACCGGGAAGTGATGCGCCTCGCGGAAAAACGCGGTCAGGTTGGTGGTTAATGAGTTGATAAATGCCTGCCATTCGGCGCTGTTCTGGTTCGCTTCGAGCATGCTCAGATAGCGGCCAAAATCATCCAGCCCCAGCGTGCGCAAGCGCCGCACCAGCCGGTTGTAGACCATGTCTCGCTTATGGTCCGCAAGCACGATCCCCGCACGCTGGTAGATTAACTGACATATCCGACGAAAATGCGCGTCGGACAGCGCGAGGCGCTGTGTCATCTGCAACAATAATGACGTTTGCCCTGAGGGCATGGGTGATGTCATAGCGCCTTCTCAATCACATTCAGGATACAACGGGTACGGCCTGTGACCGTCCGACTTCTGTTACTGCTTCAACGTGCTCTTTCACATTAAATACGGCGACCAACCCGGTAAGGTGATCCGCCTGGTTTGCCAGTTGATCGGTAGCCGCCGCCGCCTCTTCCACCAGTGAGGCGTTCTGCTGCGTAACCTGATCCATCTGTGTAACGGCCTGCGCCACCTGCTCAATACCACGGCGTTGTTCATCAGACGCCGAGGCAATCTCGCCCATAATGTCGTTAACCCGCGTCACGGAGGTGACAATCTCGTGCATGGTCTGCGCGGCGGTATCCACCAGCGCGGAGCCCTGCTGAACGCGGGAGACCGACTCTTCTATCAGCCCTTTGATCTCTTTTGCCGCGTTGGCGCTGCGACTGGCGAGGTTTCGGACTTCACCGGCAACCACCGCGAACCCGCGCCCCTGCTCTCCGGCACGCGCTGCTTCAACGGCCGCGTTCAGCGCCAGAATATTGGTCTGGAACGCGATACCGTCGATGACGCTGATAATGTCGCCAATTTTCTGCGAGCTGGCGGCAATCTGCTGCATCGTGCTGGCGACGTGAGAAGCCTGGTCGCCCCCACGTTTCGCCGTCATCGCCGCCTGTTTTGACAAGTCGGACGCCTGACGCGCGTTATCGGCGTTCTGGCTTACCGTCGCGGTCAGTTGCTCCATGCTGGCCGCCGTCTGCGCCAGCGATGCCGCCTGCTGTTCGGTGCGGGATGAGAGGTCGTTATTGCCTGCCGCAATCTCGGAGATCCCGGTATGCATGGCGTAACTGCCCTGACGAACGTTGCTTACCGTTTCCCGCAGCGAACTCTGCATCGCCTTCAGGCTGGCGAAAATCGCTGATATTTCATTCCTGCCATACACGGCCACCGGACGCGCCAGGTCGCCCTTCGCCATACTGTCGAAGTGGCTGCTGACGATCGCCAGCGGCTGGACGATCATTTTGCGCGACCACCACAGCGAGCCGCCGGTCAGCAGGGCGGCCAGGATCACCATGGTCAGGAAAATCACCCCTGACATGCGGTAGCTGGTACGGCTGTCCGCACCGGCACGCGCCACAAACTGGTTAATATCCTGCTGCCATGCGTTAAAGCTGTCGTCAAATGCCGCCTGAGACGCCTGCACCGGCGCGGTCAGGAAGTCAGAAAGCTGGTTGTTTTCCAGCCACGTCGCCTGATGGTCGAGATCGCCGTACCACACATCAAAGTTCTTTTTCATGGCGACCTTCAGCGTTTTCTCTTTCTCACTCACCGCCTCCTGCGCCGTAAACGTCTTAAACTGCGCGTCGGCCTGCTTCAGGCTGCTGCGGGCCACGACCATCAGCGCCTTAATATCATCCGGCGGATAGCTCAGCGCGGTTAACGTCCCTGCTTTGTTCAGCGCAGTGCTTGCCTGTAACAGCACGGCACGCGTTTGTGCCAGTGCGGAGCGCTGCTGATTACTCGTCTCAACTTCCTGCAAATTCTGATAGCCATCGCGAAACGCCCAGAAAGACAACCCGTTACTGCCAACCTGCAAAACCCCACACAGGATCAGAATCAAAAACAGTGTGGTCGAGATACGAATACGATTTAACATCCACGCTCCCATCAAGCGGCAAGCAGCCGCGGTTTAATTGTCAGTCAAAATGTTTCCCAGTTTTCATCTTGTCCGGTCACCGCTGCGCGCGTAGGTTTTGTCACGGGCGCCGGGGTTGCTTCGCTGTACGCCGACCGCGAGCTGACCGTAATTGTTGTTTTTGAAGTAAGACGGAACGCCGAGACGGCCATTTTCAGGCGGCTCGCCTGATCCTCAAGCGCAGCGGCCGCGGCAGCGGACTCCTGCACCAGGGCGGCGTTTTGCTGCGTCACACGATCCATTTCCGATACCGCCAGAGCGACCTGGTCAATACCACGACTCTGCTCATCCGATGCAGAGGCGATTTCACCCATGATGTCCGTCACGCGCGTCACGGCATTCACGATGTCATTCATGGTTTCACCCGCACTTTCCACCAGCACCGAGCCGGTATCCACGCGTGAAACAGAGTCTTCAATCAGGGCTTTGATCTCTTTCGCCGCATTGGCGCTGCGGCTGGCGAGGTTACGTACTTCGCCAGCGACCACGGCAAACCCACGTCCCTGCTCGCCCGCACGCGCCGCTTCAACGGCCGCGTTCAGGGCGAGAATGTTGGTCTGGAAGGCAATGCCGTCGATAACGCTGATGATATCGGCGATTTTCTTCGAGCTGTCGGCAATGTCATGCATGGTTTTCACCACGCCGTCGACCACCCGACCGCCGCGCTGGGCGGTGTCGGACGCGCTTTCTGCAAGCTGCGACGCCTGACGGGCGTTGTCGGCATTCTGCTTCACGGTCGCGGTGAGCTGCTCCATGCTGGCCGCCGTCTCTTCCAGAGCGGACGCCTGCTGTTCGGTACGGGACGAGAGATCGTTGTTGCCCATCGCGATTTCACTCGTGCCGGTATAGATGGCATCCGCCCCCTCGCGCACGTTGGCGACGGTATCAATCAGCGAACGCTGCATATGGTCGACGCTGGTCGCCAGCTCGGTGATCTCGTTGCGACCAGAAACGGTCAGCGTTTTCGTGAGATCGCCCCGGCCAATATCGCGGATATGGGCAATGACGCGGCCAAGCGGATTAAGAAGGATATGACGAATGCCGTACCACACGGCCACCAGCACGATGACCAGCGCGAGGGCGAGCACCGCCATCTGCCATTTCGCGAAACGGTAGTCGTTCTGGCTTTGCGTAAAGGCGGAGTGATAAAGCTCGCCGCTGGCTTTGGCGTACTCGCCGAGCGCCGCGCCGAGGGCGTTCTGCATGCCCTGGGTCGGCTGCGCGAAATAGGCGTCCATATTGCCCTTCTCCAGGAACTGCACCAGCTCCGTGAGGCCGGCGAAGTAGGCCAGATATTTTTCATCTATGTTCGCGCTCGCCTGCGCCATTGCGGGCTGAGGGGCGATTTTTTTGAAGGCCTCGTAATGTTTCGCCGCGTCTGCCAGTGTGGCGCGCGCATTCTTCAGCAGTTCCGTTTTTGCGCTGCTCTGCTGGTTGTTCGGATCCATCATCATGCGGGCAGACGAGCGGCTCAGATTGATACGCGTCTGCAACATCAGATCCCAGGTTGTGGTCAGTTCGCTTTGCTGCATCCGCAAATCGTTCGAGGCCGCGAAGCTGTCCTGGTTCTGTTTTAACGAGGAGAAAAAGAGGCCGCCAGAAATAAGCTGAAGAAGTGCGAAAATGACCAGCACCATCATAAGCATTGTGACAACGCGGATACGGTTCAACATACAACACCTTCTCATCGATTGATTAACGGTGTTATCGGCAGGGGCCACGGGAACTTTACATTTGCGAAAGGGAAAAGCGCGGGGAGTCAGAACGCGACGTCAACGATCAGCGTGTCGGTGTAGGTTCCGGCAGGCGGCGTGGCCTGGCTGGTCAGGACCTTAGCGCTGTAGTTATAGGTGCGTAAAAGCCCGTCGGTACTGACCTGGGATGAGCTGGCGCTGGCCCAGCGCTCGCTGCCACTGCCGCCCCAGCGGTTGCTGGTCGCCTCTTTATAGATGTCGTAACTCATAAAATTGCTGCCGCTAACCATACGACGAACGTTGTTCAGGGCGTTTGCTCCATTATTAATGCCTATGGTGTAGGTACTGCCCTTGGTGCAGGTGACGGCGATCGACTGCGAAACGGTGGGAAAATTTTGCACCAGCGGCGCGCTGTTAAAATTCACGTCCGGCGTGGTCATCGTGCTGCAATCGTTGGTGACGGTCATGTTGAGGAGAATGGAGGTAGTTGCCGTGCCGGTTTGCGGGGTCAGGCATAGCCCGCCCGCGCCAACGGCGCACACGTTGTAGTTGATGCTGAACGTTAACAACACCTGGTACGGCCCGGCCGTGACGTTCTGCCCCGGCACAGTACGGAAATAAAGCGGAATGTTGTAGCGCCTTGACCCCAGCAGCCCGAGCAGGGTGTTGCCATTCCAGGTATAGGTTTTGCTGATTTGTACTTCACTGTTTCCGCCGCAGCCAGTGGCACCGCACAGGCGCGTGGGGATAACGTCCGCGATGGCCGCATTATCGGTACGTTTCATGGTGGCGCGGCTGTTGGCGGCTATCGACGCCGAGGTGTAGGTCAGCGTCACCGAGTCGTTGGTTAGCAGGTTGAGAACAGTATCGCAGGACACCACCAGCGTGCCGGTGGTTTGCACCTCCCCCGTACTGCTCAGGGCGAATGAGGTGACGCTGCCAAACGAGGCGTTCACCGTACTGACGGTGCAGGCCGCCCAGCCGCTGCCCGAGAACAGCAACAGTATGGCTATCAACAGGCGTTTCACGGCGCCTCCCGGCAGGTCAGCGGACCGTAGGTTTGCAGCTTATGCTCGGGATTTGCGCCCACGTTCAACGTTGCCATACAGCGTTTACCGTCCGGGGTGATGACCTCCAGAGGATTCACATCGTTGAGGTTTTCCAGCCAGGCGAGGCCGTCGTAGCCAACAACCGCGCTACTGCGGGACGCGCGTTTGACCTGGCTTCCCACCGGGATCGCATTGCCCTGCGCGTCATGCAGGATCACGCTGGCAACCCGCTCCTGCTCCATCGGGAAATCCACCAGATAACCGTTATGCCGACGAATCGCCACCCGACGCTCGGTCTCTTTCAGCCGGGTATCCGCAGGTAAGTTCAGGGTATCAATGCGGTAGCTCGCCGGGTAATAGGCGGAAACGCCGCTGACCAGCAGATAACCTTTGTTATTGGTTTTACCAACCGGCTGGTTCTCGTAGCTGACGGGTACGTCCGGATGTCCGTCGGTGCTGATCACCACAAACGCATCGTTGATTTTGTTCGCCGCAAACAGCTCACCGTCCATCAGGACGACAGAGCCCATCGCCTCGCCCCACCAGGTCATCATCCCCTTCTCACCGTAGCCGCCGCCCTGAAGCTCAACATTGTTATTCCGCCAGCCGAGCGTGGCCTGTTGATAGTTACTCGACCGCGACTGGTTGGCCCAGGCCATGTTCCAGCTAAAGCCGCCGTCAGACGGCATCGAGTGGTTGTAGTTAATGCGTTGAGTGCTGCCTGCGTCAGGCGTGTTTTCAAAGGTAACGGCGGCGCTGTCACGTTCGCCCAGAGGGACCTGCAACGACAGCGCAACCGTCCAGTCGTCCCGCTGCTGGTCACGGCTGGCCGCCAGGTAAATACTGCTTGAGCGCCACAGATTTCGGCTCCAGGAGAGGTTGAGCAGCTCGGTTTTCCGGCTGTCAAAACTCTCCACGCCGATCCACGCCGCACCGATATTGCCGTAATCACCGAGGTTAAAGGTTAAGGAGTACTGGTCGGTATTGCGGCTCAGGCTGGCAACGGGGTTATCATATTCATCATAAACGGTGGGCTGATCGTACAGGGCGAGGTTGCCGAAGCCGCGGTCGCGTCGGGTATGCTGGGTCGCTACGCTAAACTCGCTGGTGCTGTACTGATAGCCCCAGTTCATCTGGCCCCCTTCGTCGCCGCGCATCCGGCTTTGGGTATAAGACGTGTTCACCACGCCAAAACGCCCGAGCTTCAGCACCGTGCCCGCGCCGCCGAGCGCCAGCGACTCCGCCCCTTCCGCATGCCCCTCCAGCGTCAGCCAGTCGGTCACCCCGTAGCGATACGATCCGCTGCCCGCCGCCGGGCCATAGTCAAAATTCTCTATACCGTAGTTGCGCCGCAGGCTGCCCAGCGTCACGGCGCCGTCGCTTAACCCCTGCTTCAGCAGATCGCTGCTGACATAAAACGGCAGCGTGGTGCTCACCTGACGTCCCAGCGCGTCGGTGGTGACCAGTACCGCATCCCCTGCGCCGTTGATGTACGGCAGATTAGTGAGGGTAAACGGCCCCGGCTGAAGGCGGGTGGAGCCGGAACGGTAGCCATTAATAAAGAGATCGACCGAGGTCGGGACGGCCGCCTCACCGGAAAACGCCGGCAGCGGCCAGGTCACCAGATCCGGACGCAGGGAGAAGTCGCGCCCGTAGCTGATCCCGCCCATCCGCACGCTGGTGCTCCAGCTCAGCGCATCGCTGATGACGTCCCCAACGGTCCAGGTGGTGGCATCCTCCTCGTTGGTGATCAGCAGGGTTGAGTCATAGCGCACGTATCCTTCCTGCTGCCCGCTGCTTCCGGCGAAATTCTGTCGGGCGTACCCTGTCGAAGAAAACGAATAGTCTTCGTTGAAATAGCGGAACTCATGCCACACCGACGCCTGGCCGCCCGTGTGCTCGGTATGGTTGGTATAAACGTCGTAGTTGAGCAGCGCGCCCCGGCCATAATGCGGCTTGCTTTGCGCGCTCTGACCGCTAAACGACGTGATCCGCGCCGCAACCCAGTCCCGGGGGACCGTCAGCATGAGCCGCTGGGCGCTGCTGTCATACTCTACGCGTACCGATGAGAGCGTTGAAAGGTTCACCTCTCCGGCAGGCACATGCTCCTGCGGCAGTCCGGCGCGAAGCAAATCCGCTCCTGAAATAAACCAGGCGCCCTCGCGCTGCGTCACCGGCACCACCAGACCCGTGTCATAGTGGTTCAGCACCAGGGCGAGCTGGAATACAGCTTCGCCGTTCATCGTCCGCGCGTCCGGCGGCGGCGGTAAACTGTCGTCGCCGGTTTCGGCAAATGCGCTGGTACTGACGCAAAGCAGGATCATCATCGCCGGTTTCAGTTGACGGGCGTCGATTGCCATTGCGTATCCCTGGCATTAATTTGCGCGCTCATCCGATTCGGCTGATAAATCCCTGCCGGAAGCGGCCAGCTTCGGGTGCTGCCTGGCAGCACATAACCCAGCAGCCCCTCGGCAACCGTGCGTTTTTGCCCGCCCTGCTCAACCGCAACCTGGCTGAGCCTGACGTGAACGTTCCCCTGATTGCGGACCTCAAGCGCGGGTTTCCCCTCCTCCTGAATGACCCGCCAGTTGAGCTGCTGAGTGTTCGCCAGCGCGTGATGCTCTCCTTCGTTGAGGGTGGGGATCCCCTGTCCATAAACAAATAAGGGAATGGAATAGCGCATTTGCAGTTTGAGGCCCATAGACGGTTCCGCTTTGGCATCCGGCTGGGGAATCTCATCCACAATGATGCGGTAGGCTTGCTCGACGCCGGACGGGATCGTCCCCTGCTTAATCAGGCGAATAAGCTGTTTACTGCCTTTAGCGATAGTCACGATCGGCGGGCTGGCGACCACATCCTGCTGGGCGGTGTAACGCTCATATCCGCCCTCCTGTTTCCAGCGCACAATGCGTATCTGCATTGTCGTGGCGCTGTTGCCCTGATTCTGGATCCACAATTCAGTTGCTCTGGCGTCTGCCGAAAGCCACGGATCGATAGGCCAAAGAAGAATGGTTGCGGCTGCTTGCGCCTTAACCGCTGTAAGGGCCGTTATCCCCAACAGACTCAACAGGCCTGACCGCCTGAAAAATGGCTTCATCAATGCTCTCCCTTTCCTACCATGACAAGGTCACGGTGAGTTGATCTGAATACGTTCCTGACGGGCTAAACCCGGTCAAAAGCGCGACGCCAAAAAGAGGCAGCGCGATGTTATTGCTGTTGGTATAGGTAATCGGTATTGCCTGGTTAACCCCAATTTCACTGTTTGCGGCCAGAGAGCTGCTGCTGTAGAGCCGGTAACCGACCACCTCTGTCCCGCCTGAACGCGTCATCCGCCGCACAGAGCTATAATTCTGACCGCCATTAATGCTCATACTTAGCGCCACACCCGGTGTGCAGGCGATGGACAACGCGCCGTCGGCAACAAAGCTGGTGCTGACCGGTGCGCTCTCCACGCCGCTGCGGGTCCCGAAATTCAGCGTACCGAAACGCCCGCCGGTGCCGGTGCTCACCGAGCATCCAGGCACAACCGTCGCGCTCACCCTGAATGACTGGGACGTCACCGCCCCGGCGTCTGGGATCAACATCAGCCCGACCAACAGGGTCAAAAAAGGGTGCACGACGCCCTCTGCGCTGTCGCGCAGACATAACAATGCCTTCATGGCTGAATCAGTAGGTGACGCTGACGTTAATCGTGTCGGTATAGGTTCCCGGTACGACCGTCACGCTATTGCCGCCGCCCGTAATGCGTGCGTAGAGGGTGTAGCTATCCACCCCACCCGCAGTAGAGGCGACCGGCAACGCGGCATTGTTCGCAACCACGTTGTTGTAACCACTATCGCTGAACAGGCTGTAGGCAACGCCCTGCGCCGCATTGGCGGTGTTGACCAGATAGCGGCCCGGCGTACCTGGGGTGCCGACAACGGTTCCGGGTGCGGTAGCGTTAGTGTTGCCGGTGATCGCCACCGTGTAACTGGCAGTGGTACATTGAATGGTAAAGGTGTTTCCTCCGCTGGCACCGGTTAACTGGGTTGTCAGGGTGGAGAATGTTGCAGGATGAGTGCCGAAATCCAGCGTCCCGAAGTTAATGCCATTTTGCGTTGGCGAGCCGTTGATCAAGCAGCCGTTTGTCAGCGTCAACGTCGCGCCGATAGTGCCGCTACTGGTGACCGCGAGAGCCTGACCGACCGTTCCCGCCGTCAGCAGCGTGCCCGCGCAGATAAAAAGAAGTTTTCTTTTCATTTACCACCCTCCAGAAGAAATATAGGTTCGCTTGCCATATTTTATTCATACTGTTCAGTATGTTAGCCCCGCTTAAACATTCCCCGGCGCGGTTACTGAGAATTTAGTTTATGGTTAGCACTTCAACCACTTTCATCAAAAAGAGGGCAACCCCGCTCGAATTAACAGGTTATTAACAAACATTACAAAGGGTTAGCAAAAAAAAATGGGCATTATTCTTGCTTAACTTGAGGATATATCGCCTGTAGTGTGATCTGAGTCACAATATATCGTCATGATAAAAACAACGAATTTCATAAAAATTAAAAACAAGTTGTAACTCACGCAGCTTTACTTCAATTTATGCCCCGAATATTTTCCTGCGCTTAAATAAAAATTTTGTATGCATTGACGCAGGAAACTCTTTTAGCGCATAGAGGATCTTTTTGTGGCAAGTGCAAACAAACTCACGCTCTTCATCGTGATTTTCATGCTGGCGGGCATTCTTTCCGGTGCGGCCATCCATGAGTATGCTTCGTCCGACGCGATACAGGCCTGGTCGGAGAACATCACCCTGCTGACCGATATTTTCCTGCGGCTGATCAAGATGGTGATAGCCCCGCTGGTGTTCAGCACCCTGACGGTGGGCATTATGAGGCTGGGTGAAACGTCTACGATTGGGCGCGTCGGGGGTAAAGCGATGGTGTGGTTTATCAGCTCATCCGTACTTTCCATTCTGGTGGGGCTGTTTATTGTTACCCTTGAACAACCCGGCAGCGGTCTGAACCTGAGCATTCCGACAGAGACGGTTGATACCGGCCTGGCCGTGAGCGGGATGTCGCTGAAAGCCTTTCTGTCACACACCATTCCAACCAGCATTGCCGGCGCGATGGCCAACAATGAGATCCTGCAAATTGTGGTCTTCTCGATGTTCTTCGGCATTGGCGGCGCGTCACTGGGCCAAAAATTCAACGCCCCGCTGGTCGCGGCGCTGGATGTGGTATCCCACATTATGCTGAAGGTGACGGGCTACGTGATGTACGTTGCGCCGCTGGCCATTTTCGCGGCGATTTCGTCCGTCATTGCCACCCAGGGGCTGGGCATTTTGCTGAACTATGCCTCGTTTATTGGCGGTTATTATGTGGCGATCCTCCTGACCTGTCTGGTATTGCTGGCCGTGGGTTACATGGTACTGAAGAAAGAGATTTTCCGTCTGGTGGCGATGCTGAAAGATCCGGTGCTGGTGGCGTTTACCACCAGCAGCTCTGAAGCGGCATACCCAAAAACGCTGGAGCAGTTAGCGCGCTTTGGTTGTTCACGGAATATCGCCTCTTTCGTCCTGCCGATCGGCTACTCGTTTAACCTGGTCGGCTCCATGGTGTATTGCTCGTTCGCCTCAATGTTTATTGCCCAGGCGTACAACATTCACCTGAGTTTTACCGAGGTGACGGTGCTGATGTTAACGCTGATGCTGGCCTCGAAGGGCATTGCGGGCGTACCGCGCTCGTCGCTGGTGGTGCTGGCGGCAACCATTCCAGGCTTTAACATTCCGGTAGCCGGGATCCTGCTGCTGATGGGGATTGACCATTTCCTGGATATGGGCCGATCGGCCATTAACGTGCTGGGGAACGGGATTGCGACGGCGATGCTGTCGCAGAATGAAGGGGCGCGGGAAGTTGAGGCTGAGCTGGTGGAGCAGGAGGCGTAAAGATACATAAGAGCCGGGTGGCGCTGGCGCGTACCCGGCCTACGTGTTGGAGCCATTTGTAGGCCGGGTAAGGCGAAGCCGCCACCCGGCATTATTTTATGCCACGTGATTCGCCGCAATATCCAGCAGCGCCATCTCTTCGCTGTTCAGCAGCTTCTCAATATTCACCAGAATCAGCATACGCTCGCCGAGCGCACCCAGCCCTGTCAGGTATTCCGTCGACAGCGTGACCGCAAACTCCGGCGCAGGACGGATTTGATCGGCGGTCAGCGACAGCACATCTGACACGCCGTCCACCACAATCCCCACCACGCGCTGCCCCAGATTCAGAACAATCACCACCGTGTTATCGTTGTACTCCACATCGCCCTGGCTGAACTTCACGCGCAGATCCACGATAGGCACAATCACACCGCGCAGGTTGGTCACACCCTTGATAAACGCTGGCGTATTCGCGATGCGCGTTACCTGATCGTATCCGCGAATTTCCTGCACTTTCAGGATGTCGATACCGTACTCTTCATCACCTAAAGTGAAAACCAGGAATTCCTGCCCAGATGGCTCGCCCGCCAGTTTCGTTACGTTACTCATACCGGTCATGTTATTACCTTTTACTTAATCAGGCGGCTGTGTTCGCCACACGTTGTTCACGATTTAATCCCTGAAGTGCCGATACATCGACGATCAGCGCGACGCTACCATCACCCAGGATGGTGGCAGCAGAGATCCCCGGCACTTTGCGGTAGTTACTTTCCAGGTTCTTAACCACCACCTGATGCTGACCAATCAGCTGATCGACCAGCAGCGCGTAGCGGCGTCCGGCGCTTTGCAGGATCACAACGATACCCTGCGTGGCCTCGGTTTTTGCCCCGTCCACTTCGAACACTTTCCACAGTTCCACCAGCGGCAGGTACTCGCCGCGCACTTCGAGTACGCGCTCGCCGCCCGCCAGCGGATGCAGATCTTCTTCGCGCGGCTGGAGGGATTCCATCACCGCGTTCAGCGGCAGAATAAAAACTTCGTCCGCCACTTTAACGGACATGCCGTCAAGAATGGCCAGCGTCAGCGGCAGCAGGATACGGATCGTGGTGCCCGCGCCCTGCTTAGACTGGATCTCAACGTGACCGCCCATCTCCTGAATGTTACGTTTCACCACGTCCATGCCCACGCCGCGGCCGGAAACGTCGGTGACCTGCTCTGCGGTTGAGAAGCCCGGGGCAAAAATCAGCATGCCCACTTCTTCGTCAGTCATGTTTTCGTTGACCGCCATGCCCTGCGAAATCGCCTTCGCCAGAATGCGCTCGCGGTTCAGGCCCGCGCCGTCATCGGTCACTTCGATGCAGATGTTGCCGCCCTGATGTTCTGCTGACAGGATCAGGTTGCCCACTGGCGATTTTCCGGCTGCCACGCGGTTTTCCGGCAGCTCAATGCCGTGGTCGAGGCTGTTACGCACCAGGTGCGTTAACGGGTCGATAATGCGTTCAATCAGGCTCTTATCCAGCTCGGTGGAGCTGCCCATCAGCGTGAGTTCGATCTGTTTGTTGAGCTTGCTGGCCAGGTCGCGCACCAGGCGCGGAAAGCGGCTGAAGACATATTCCATCGGCATCATGCGGATGGACATCACCGATTCCTGCAAATCGCGGGCGTTACGTTGTAACTGGCCCATGCTGGTGATGAGATCGCCGTGGGTCACCGGGTCCAGCTCGTTGGAGCGCTGGGCCAGCATCGACTGGGTGATCACCAGTTCACCCACCAGGTTGATCAGCTGATCCACTTTCTCCACCGCCACGCGAATGCTCGTTGACTCGCTGGAGCGCGCCGCCGGTTTTTCACCGCGGGCCGGGGCGGCCGTCTCTTTGGGCACGGCTTTCAGTGCAGGGGAAGCGGCAACTACCGCAGGGGCAATTTCTGCCGGCGCGGGCACTTCAACGGCCGCCGCCTCGGTTTCAAACGCAATTTGATCCGCTTCAATCACGAAGCACAGCACCGCCACAATGTCATCCTGGCCGATCCCGCCGTCGAGCGTCGCGGCCAGGCTGTCTTTACCCTTCACCACGTTGCTGAGCGTCGCCAGGTTACCCAGCTCCTCTTCCAGCAGGTTGACCTCGTTCTCTTTCAGCCGTGACAGCACTACGCGCAATTTTCCTGCGGGCGCATCAGGCGCACTGTCTGGTTTGGCCGCGGCGTCAACAACGCTCAGTTTTGCCGCAGGGACAACGGGCGCAGACGCCTCACCTTTGGCTTCCAGCGCTAACTGACGCAGCGCGTTGCAGATGTATTCAAAGCTGGCGGCATCAGGCTCTGCCGAACTTTTATAGGCGTCGAGCTGTTCCTGCATAATATCTTTCGTTTCCAAAAACAGGTTGATAATGTCGGTATTGAGCTGCATCTCACCGCGTCGTGCTTCATCCAGCAGGTTTTCCATTAAATGGGTTGTTTCCTGCAAAATGGTAAATCCAAACGTTCCGGCTCCGCCTTTAATGGAATGCGCCGCACGGAAGATGGCGTTGAGCTGTTCTGAGTCCGGTGCCTCGGGCACCAGATCCAGCAAATGTTGCTCCATATCGGCCAACAATTCGTCGGCTTCATCAAAAAATGTCTGGTAAAAATCGGTAATATCCATGCTCACGCTATCACCTCGGATTGGCTGGTGGCGATGTTGGAACGGCAGCCGAAGGGACGGCCCCAGGCTGTTTTAAATCGTCCAGTGACTCATTCTGACTTTCGGCGTTTTCATGCAGGATGGCCTGCTCCGCCTGCTGGTTCAGCACTAAAAGACTGATACGACGGTTGATGGCGTCATCCGGTCCGCGGTCGGTCAGGCGCATGGTTGCAGCCATGCCGACCACGCGCAGGACCTTGCCATCATCAAGCCCACCCGCCACCAGCTCGCGACGCGAGGCGTTGGCGCGATCGGCAGAAAGCTCCCAGTTGCTGTATCCCTTCTCTCCCGTGGCGTACGGGAAATCATCCGTGTGACCGGAGAGGCTAACGCGGTTCGGAATGCCGTTCAGCACCGGTGCAATCGCACGCAGAATATCGCGCATGTAGGGCTCCACGTCGGCACTGCCGGTTTTGAACATCGGTCGGTTCTGGCTGTCGATGATCTGAATACGCAGCCCTTCCTGCACCAGGTCAATTTTCAGATGCGGACGCAGCGCGCGCAATTTAGGGTCCGCCTCAATCAGCTGATCCAGGTCACCGCGCAGTTTTTTCAGGCGCGCCTGCTCCATCCGTTTTTTCAGCTCGTCGATGTTAGGCTGTTTTTTCACTTCGCCCTGCTGCTGGGTGTAATCGTCACCGCCGCCGGGGATCGGGCTGTCGCTGTTCGATATGCGCGGCCCGCCGGTGACCGCCGTCGCCAGCGGCGTTCTGAAATATTCCGCAATCTGAATAAGCTCTTTCGGGCTGGAGATGGAGATCAGCCACATCACCAGAAAGAAGGCCATCATGGCGGTCATAAAATCGGCGTACGCGATCTTCCATGAGCCGTGAGAACCGTGCCCGTGCCCCTTATGCTTGCGTTTTTTTACGATGACGATCGGATGGGACTGGTTTTTCATGCGTCCTCAGTTGTCGTCTGTTGGTTGGGGTTTTTCACCGCGCGCACATGCTCTTCCAGTTCGATAAACGACGGACGTTCGCTGGAGTAGAGCGTCTTACGGCCAAATTCGACGGCGATCGGTGGCGCATAACCGTTGAGGTTTGAGAGCAGCGTAATTTTCACGCACTGCATCATTTTGGTGGTTTCAGCGCTCTTCTGGCGCAGCACGCTCGCCAGCGGGGAGATAAAGCCGTATGCCAGTAAAATACCGAGGAACGTCCCCACCATTGCGTGGGCAATCAGGGCGCCCAGTTCAGCCGCCGGGCGATCCGCCGAGGCCAGGGCATGAACGACGCCCATGACCGCCGCCACGATACCGAACGCCGGAAGCGAGTCGCCCACCAGCGCCAGGCTGTTGGCCGGAACTTCGGATTCGCTCTCGTGGGTTTCGATCTCTTCGTCCATCAGGGCTTCAATTTCGAAGGTGTTCATGTTGCCGCTGATGATCAGCCGCAGGTAATCGACGATAAAATCGAGCATCATCGCGTCAGCCAGAATACGCGGGTAGCTGGCGAAAATTTCGCTCTCTTTCGGGTTTTCAATGTCCCGCTCCAGCGAGAACATTCCTTGCTGACGTGACTTCGCCATCAGGCGATAGAGCAGCGCCAGAAGATCCATATACATGCTTTTGGTGTATTTCGAGCGACGAAACAGCAGCGGAATCGCCTTCAGCGTGCCCTTGATCGATTTACCGTTGTTACCAACGATAAAAGCCCCTACCCCTGCACCGCCGATGATGACAAGTTCAGCCGGTTGATAGAGTGCTCCAAGGTGCCCGCCGGTCATCATGTAACCGCCGAAAACTGTACCGAGAACTACCAGGTAACCTAATAAGATAAGCACGACATCATCCTTCCGCTAGTGACTATGGCAGGACGTTCATTTCGAGCGCGTGACCTGAACGCAGGGTAAAAAAAAGCAGCGGTAATCGCTTACCGCTGCTGGAATCTTGCCCACAGGTTCGGGTTAAACAGCGTGTTCGATCTGTTCATCCAGCAGTTGTGGAATAATATCGGCAGCATCCCGGGAAAGTTTACGTCTTTTTACGGCTCGGGATGGAGGCTGGCATAAACTACAGGCGAAGCTGCCCGCAGGCTGGTGCGCGTGGGTAATAAAATTGCCGTCACAGCAGTTGCAGCGCGACAATTCAAGCATTCCGCTTTCAACAAAACGCACCAGCGTCCAGGCGCGGGTCAGCGCCAGCAGGGGTCCCTGTTCCTGCTGCGGGCATTGCTCAAGGTAAAGTTTGTAGGCTTTAATCACGGCATCCACGCCGCTGCATAAGCCCTTTTTAAGCAGGTACTGCCAGGCGTTACAGAACATGGAAGCATGGATGTTCTGCTCCCAGGTCATGAACCAGTCAGTCGAAAACGGCAGCATGCCTTTTGGCGGTGGGCTACCACGCAATTCTTTGTACAGCTTGATCAAACGACCACGGCTCAGTTGCGTCTCGCTTTCCAGCATTTGTAAACGCGCACCCAGCGTGATGAGTTCCATTGCCAGCTGGATATCACGGGCTTCCTGAACAATGCTTTTTTCGCTCATTGTTAAGCCCTTTTCTTCCGGGCTACGTCGTCAGGCTGGCTGATTTCGTTGAGCAGGCGGGTGGAGAGAAGAATACCGGTGTGGATCTGTTGCAGATCGTCCACGCGGGATTCCTGAGTCAGACGCGTAATGGTCTGCGGGTTATCGAAACGGAACTGGCAGACAAGCTGATTGGTTTCAGCCAGCTTGACCATCTGCGGAAGTGTTAATCCCCCCAGCATGGTTGCCATCTCTTCGTTAACACCCAGACGAAACATCGCTGACGGTTTGTCCTGACTAATCAAACGCTGCGCGAGCAATAAATACGACAAATTGATGTCGTAAATATGTTTTAGCAACTCGGATGTATGCATTTTTCCCATCCCGAATAACCAACTATTATTTTTATGCGGAAAGACCGCACCCCGTGATGTCGCCGGGAAATCACCCGGTATAAAAAGAAAAGGCCAAATGCATAGTTGAATTTAGGTTTGTACGTCGTAAAGCGCGTGACCGGTTAACATGGCCAAAATGTCGGTTACACATTTTATCTTTTCTTACAAATAACTAAGATTTTTCCTAATCCGACGCAAACTCTACTCGTCAGTTTTGACACATACAATGCAGCCCCCCCTGGAATTTAAAAAAAATGTGATCTGCGTCACATAATTTACGCGAATGTAACCTATAAATCCATCAGCGTGACTTGTAATTTGGGTGTTTTTTATCCAACCCAAGCTTGTTTATATTCTTCAGGAACGAATACTCATGCATCCGGACGGGGGAATTGGGTCTGGGAAATGTAAAGACAGGGCAAATCCGCATTGATCTGCTATGGGGAAAACTTCACGCTGAAACTACCATTAATTAATAAAGTAAAAACAGTGGGTTAACGCTGGTAACACAAAAATCAGTTTCGTTGCGTAACGATCTACGCCGGGTTGATGATGAGTTAAGGCGAGTTAACCACCCGGAAGGGAAAATGTGTAATTTACGTTAAGCTGTTAATTTTTTTCATTTAGGCCATCTTTTCAGTTATTCTTCTTATAAGAATAATTAATGAATAATTATGATAAGCTTCACACTAATGACGCATTCACCTCTTGCAGTAATGGCAGTTTCGCGGTAAAGCTGGGGAAACTTGTCATTCTGACATCAAAGGAGTGCGTGATGAGTTACTCCCATCTGCTTGTTTCAGTTGCTGTTTCTCCCGAAAGCCACCAGCTTGTCGCCCGAGCCGTATCCATCGCCCGCCCCGCCAATGCCCGCATCAGCCTGATCACGCTGGCTGCAGAACCCGAAATGTATAATCAGCTGGCTGCGCCGATGCTGGAAGATATACGTGAGGTATTGCAGGAGGAAACGCACCAATTCCTGCAAGAGTTGGTGGAGAGGGCAGACTATCCGATTCATCAGACCGTTATCGCGACCGGTGAATTAAGCGCGCATATACTCGACATCTGTCAGAAAGAGAATATTGACCTGGTTATTTGCGGAAATCATAACCAGAGTTTTTTTTCTCGTGCGGCATGCTCGGCAAAATCTATCGTTTCGTCAAGCCAGGTTGATGTCCTGCTGGTGCCTCTTGGGGGCAATTAATGCCCCCGGAGAAAATCAGGCGAGTTTAGGGAAGGTCGCGATCTTTTTTTGCAGATCACCTTCCTGACTTTGCGGCTGGATCGCGCGCAAATCGTCAATAAAACGCGCCTGCCAGCGGTTAATATCATTCTTCATGATGGTCTCCATCATTTCCGAATGGCGTGAAATACGTTCCGCAAGCGGCATAGTTAACGCACGGTTCAGGGCATTTGCCACGTCATCGCGATCGTAAGGGTTTACAATCAGCGCTGAGGTTAACTCGTTTGCCGCACCGGCAAATTGAGACAGCACCAGCACACCCGGGTCAGCAGGATCTTGTGCTGCAACATACTCTTTTGCCACCAGATTCATCCCGTCGCGCAGGGGCGTGACTAGCCCGACGTCCGCATAGCGGAACACTTTCATCAGAATTTTGCGCTCAAAGTGCTGATTCAAATAGAAAAGTGGTGTCCAGCCAAGCTGCCCGTAGCGCCCGTTGATGCGCCCTGCTTCGGTCTCAAGCTGGTGACGGATATCCTGATAGGCCTGAACCTCACCGCGTGAGGTCGGCGCTATCTGGGTATAACGAATCTTGCCGTGATGCTGCGGGAATTTTTCCAGCAGGGTTTCGTACGCGAGGAATCGCTCCGGCAACCCTTTGGAATAATCAAGTCGTTCAACCGAAAAGATATTCTTAACGTGCTTGAGTTCATCCTTAAGCTGGGCAAGCTTCGGAGGCAATGGACCGGAGGCCTGCTCGGCAATTTCGTCTGGCTCAATACCAATCGGGTAGACCTCGGTATGGAAATGACGTCCCCACGCGGTGTGAGATTTGCCGCCGTGAGTGACCAGTCGGGTTTTACCGGACACGCTGTCGAGGAAGGCCAGTCTGTCGTTTTCCGTCTGGAAACCGAGCAGGTCGTAATCGGACAGCGCCTCAAGGATCTCTTCATGCTGCGGCAGTGCCGTGAAAATCTCCGGCGTCGGGAAAGGAATGTGCAGGAAAAAACCGATTCGGTTATTCACACCACGTTTTCGCAGCTCTCTGGCGAAAGGCAGCAGATGGTAGTCGTGGATCCATAAAATATCGTCTTCTTCGATCAGCGGCAGCAGTTTATCTGCCAGCAGCGCATTAACGCGCATATAGCCTTCATAGGATTCACGCTGGAATTTCACCAGGTCCAGACGATAGTGAAACGCTGGCCACAGCACGGCGTTTGAGAACTCGGAATAATATTCATCATAGTCCTTCTCACTGAGTGCGAAGGAAGCCCACGTGATATTGCCCCGTGACACCTTTTTAAGCGGTTTCTCATCATTACTGATTTCCCCGCTCCAGCCAAACCAGAGTCCACCCGCGGCTTTGAGGGCACCTAATACCCCGACCGCCAGGCCACCGGCACTGGCTTTTTTATCATCCGGCGGTGCGATGCGATTAGAGACGACGACTAAGCGACCCATAATGATTTCTCCCGTTGTTTTGCGCTATTTGTTGTTGTTGCTGGTTAGCGACATCAGATATCCACTGCCAGACGCTGGCGACGTTTTCCAGCCGCCATCCGGCAACGGTTTCACCCGGCCCTACCTTGACAGACATGCCACTGGCCTGGTTTACCACGCTGAACCCGGCCTCGTCGGTCAGGTCATCCCCAAAAAATACTGGCGTGCGCCCTTTAAACGGCGCTTCCGCCATAAACGCTGCAATGGCAGCGCCTTTATTAATTCCTGCTGGTTTAATCTCGACCACACATTTACCGGGCTGTAACGCCAGCTCCGGATGGGCTTCCGCCACGCTTCTTGCTACCGAAAAGATCGCCGCCTCATGGTGAGGCGCCTGACGGTAGTGCAGCGCAAAGGCCATGCCTTTGGCTTCCAGTTCCGTACCGGGAAGCAGTTCCAGAGCAGAAGAGAGTTGCGCATGCAGCGCCTGAACCAGCGTATCGGGGAGTGAAACTATATGCAGTTGATCATGGATATCGCGGCGCTCCGCTCCGTGCACACCGGCCAGCGGAAAGTGATAAGGACTGGCGAGCACATCCAGCTCGGCCATTGAGCGCCCTGAAATCAATGCCAGTGCCCCCTCGTTCTGTCGGGAGAGCTGCTGCAAATTCTCTAACACCAGATCCGGTACAACAACGTCGTCAGGATGCGGTTCAATCCCGGCGAGCGTCCCGTCGAGGTCAAAAAAGAAAGCAAATTTTCCGGGCAGTACAGGCGGTGCGGTTAACAAGTCAGCCACCCTAATCCTCCTTACAGTGAACAAAACAGCCATGTAAGTATAGACAGTGTGACGGCGCTCGCCATTTAGCAACCGGCCCGTCAGCATAACTGGCGGGCCGGTCAGGGAGTCAACTATGGTTAATAGTTGAGCAGATAAGTGGCTAAAAATAAATCAGACGGTACGCTTAGCTTTTTGCTTGTAACGGTCGAAGATCACTGCTGCCAGCAGGATCAGGCCGCGTACGACGTACTGAGAGAACGGAGAAATATTAAGCAGGTTCATGGCGTTCTCCACGGTCCCCAGAATCAGGATCCCCGCCACCACATATGAGATTTTTCCGATGCCGCCCTTGAGGGATACGCCCCCCAATACGCAGGCTGAAATGACAATCAGCTCATAACCGATAGAGGTCATTGGCTGGCCGCTGGTCATACGCGACGCCAGAATAATCCCCGCCGCTGCCGACACCAGCCCGGAAAGCACGAAGATAATGATCTTGGTCCGTACGACCGGGACACCCGCCAGACGCGCCGCTTCCTCGTTCCCGCCAATCGCCAGGGTATTACGACCAAAGGTGGTGCGGTTAAGCAGGAAACCAAACAGGATCAGACAGGCTACCGTCAGCCAGATAGGCGCAGGCAAGCCCAGCCAGTTGGCATAGCCCAGCGTAAAGAAGCGCTCGTCTTCAATCCCCACCGCCTTACCGTCGGAGATGATATAGGCCAGACCGCGCACGATTTGCATGGTCGCAAGCGTCGTGATCAGGGCGTTAATCTTCAGGCGCGCAATCACAAAGCCGTTCACCAGACCGCTCAGCACGCCGAGCATCAGCCCCGCCAGCACGCCGATCCACAGGCTTTCGGTCATATTGATCACCACGGCAGTGGTGACCCCGGCACAGGCAATCACCGAGGCGACCGACAGGTCAAAATCGCCGGAGGCCAGGCAGAATAGCATTCCGCAGGCCACCATGCCGGACATGGAGATGGCCAGCCCCAGCCCCTTCATGTTGATGAAGGTCGCGAAGTTTGGCACAAAAATCGCGCACGCAACGAACAGGGCGGCAAAAACCACCAACATGCCGTACTGGTCCCAGATGCGGCCAAAACTGAAAGCCGACTTCGGCGCTCCGGATGTAGTAACAGAGGACATCATTGACTCCTTACTCAGGCGACAGCCTGGCTAACTTTAGGCATGGCGAGACTCAACGCCTGTTGTTCATTCGCCTGTTCATGCAGCAATTCACCGGCAATTTCGCCTTCACGCATCACTACAATGCGGTCGGCGACGCCCAGCACCTCGGGCAGATCGCTGGAGGCGAACAGCACCGCCACGCCGCGTTTTGCCAGCTCATAGATGACGTTATAGATTTCGTGTTTCGCCCCCACGTCGATACCGCGCGTTGGTTCATCCAGCAAAATGACCTTCATGTCTTCCGACAGCCAGCGCCCCAGAATGGCTTTTTGCTGGTTGCCGCCGGACAGGTTCATGATCAGCTGTTCAGCCCCGGGAGTTTTGATGTTCAGCGAACGGATATGGTGATCCGCGTTGCGCGCCTCCCACCCGTCGTTAATCAGACATCCCGCGCGGATGAACTTGCGCCGGGCAGAGATGTTGATGTTGTCGCGCACCGAGTGCACTGGAATAATGCCTTCGGCCTTTCGATCCTCCGGACAGAGCATGATGCCCGCGTTAATCGCCTGCGCAGGCTTCTGTATATCGACCTTTTTCCCGTCGACGAAGACCTGGCCCTGGGTAATGCGCGTACCGCCAAACAGCCCTTTCATCAGCTCGCTGCGCCCTGCCCCGACAAGGCCAAACAGCCCGACGATTTCGCCGCTGCGCACCGAGAGTGAAATAGGTGTGCGCACGCCTGGGGCTTTAACGCTATCCAGACGCAGACGCTCAGGGCCGTACTCGCGCGGCTTCCAGTGGTAAATATCCCCCAGATCGCGCCCAACCATCGCCTGCACCAGCTGGTCATGATTGACCTGCTGCATATCGGTGAAGGTGCGCACGTAGCGGCCATCCTTAAACACGGTGATGGCATCGCTTAAGGCAAAAATCTCTTCCATACGGTGGGAGACGTACAGAATGATGCGGCCCTCTTTGCGCAGCTCGCGGATCACGCGAAAGAGGTTTTCAATTTCACGCGCCGAGAGCGAGCTGGTTGGCTCGTCAAAAGCGATGATCTTGGCGTTACGCGCCAGCGCTTTGGCAATTTCCACCATCTGCCACTGGCCGATGGAGAGATACTTGAGGGGCGTTTGTGGATCGACATCCAGCCCAAGGTGCCTGAGTTGCAAGCCCGCTTCATAGTTGAGCAGCGAGCGGTTGACCACGCCGCTTTTATGCGGAAGCTGGCCCAGGTAGATGTTCTCCGCCACGGTCATTTCAGGAATGAGATGCAGCTCCTGATAGATGATGGCGACGCCCGCGTTTAACGCTGCCGTGGTATCGGCAAAGGCCACCTCTTCGCCGCGAATGGCCAGCGTGCCGGTGGTGGGCGTGTAGTTGCCGCTGAGAATTTTTAGCAGCGTGGATTTTCCCGCGCCGTTCTCCCCCATCAGGGCATGAACCTGACCGGCATAGCAGTCGAAGCTGATATCGGTCAGCGCGTTTACGCCGGGGAATGTTTTACCGATGCCGCGGAAAGAGAGATACGGATCAGACTGTTGCATAACGACTCCGTGATTCCTGTAGTGTGTACGTCAGGCCCCTCACGGCGTGTGAGGGGCGCAATCACAGCGTATTACTTGCCGCCCAGTCCTTTTTTCGCCAGCTCCTCTTTGAAATTATCGCGGGTGATCAGCACCACATCGGTTACTTCGGTGAATTTCGGCGGCTCAACCCCCTTGGTCACCCAGTTGTAAAGCATTTCGCTGGATTTATAGCCGTGGACATCCGGGCTTGGCAGCAGAGAGCCGTAGAAGCCGGTCGCCTGCGCTTTAGACAGTTCGCTCACGGCGTCCACGCCGTTGATGCCGATCCCGATAATGTCCGGTGCTTTAAAGCCCTGGCCTTCCGTTGCACGCACGCCGCCCAGCACGGTGTTATCGTTCATCCCCACCACCAGCCAGTGTTTCACCTCCGGATGCTGGACGAGCATGGAGTTCGCCGCATCAAAGGCGCCCGGGATATCGTTGGATTTGGTCGGGACTTTGTAGATTTGTTTTTCCGGGAAGCCAGCCGCTTTTAGCGCGTCCATGGAGCCCGTGGTACGACGACGGGCGGTATCCAGCTCGTCAGCGGTAATCGCCATCACGGCGGTCTCTTTTACATCCCAGCCGCGTTTTTGCATCTCTTTATAGAGCTCCTGGCCCTGACGCTCGCCGATTTTGGTGGCCGCCATCATCACCAGCGGAACGGTATCCATCGGTTTGCCTTTGGCATTCACGAACTGATCGTCCACCGCAATCACTTTCATGTCATAACCGCGCGCTTTCGCGGCAATCGCTGAACCCAGCTTTGGATCCGGCGTACAGATAACGAAACCTTTCGCGCCGCTCGCCGCCAGGCTATCAATGGCGTTAAGCGTTTTCTCGCCGTCAGGTACGGCGATTTTAATTACCTCAAATCCCAAATCTTTTCCGGCTTTATCAGCAAATTTCCATTCGGTCTGGAACCACGGTTCTTCCGGCTGCTTAACCAGAAAGCCGAGCTTTAAATTTTCAGCGATAGCGGATTGTGACATAACGGCAGCCAGGCCGATGGCCGCCAGCGCTTTAGTAAATTTGTGCATGGTAAACTCCAGCTTTAGCATTCTTATCTGTAGGGAATAATGGCGAACAACTTATTTAATCGGACTTAAAACAAGGCATTAGCGCTTACCTCGTTATAAGCGTTATTGCTGGAGATAGTTTTAGCGGGAAATTAATCATCCATAAGAGAGCGACATCACACCGCAGAATTACAGTAATTGCGTACATAAATTCAGCGAAAAATGACATAAAAAAGGACGTAATTGTCCTACAAATGGAAAGGAGTTAAGCAGGATTATCCATAAGGTCAGCTAAGAAATCCCTGTAACCCGGACGCCTTAGCGTCCGGCAGAAAATTACCAGCGGTAATAGATGTGTTCAGCATGATCGCGCACGGGGGCATCGTCGCCCAACAGACGCGCAGAGAGCGTCAGCGCAAAGTCAAAAGCGTGCCCCAGCCCCTTGCCGCTGATGAGGTTGTTATCCTCCACCACCGGCGCATCCACATATACTCCATCATCAACGGTCTGCCACAGATCGCCGGAACAGACGTAGCGCCGCCCCTTCAGTAGCCCGTTTGCGCCCAGCACCCGCGCAGCCGCAGAGCAGATCGGGCAGATGAGTTTGCCGTGCTCGTCATGCGCGGAAACAAAGCGGATCACCTCCTGGTTAGCCGCAAGATTGATACTCCCCTGCGGCCCACCGGGTAACACGACCGCGTCATACAGCGTATTAATACGTTCCGTTAATGTACTGTCAGCCACCATGGGGATATTGTGGTAACTCACTACCGCACGGGACTCCGCGCAGGCCAGCGTTTCCACCTCAATCTGCAAGCGACGCAGGATATCAACTGTGATAATCGCTTCTGCTTCTTCAAAACCAGGTGCCAGCAGCACCGCAACTTTTGTCATCATAAACCTCTACGGGTGAAAAGATATAAAACATCGTTTCATTTTCCAGATTTGTTAGATAACAATCTTACGACGCGATCACAGAACCGTATATTATGTGAAAATTGATTTAGCTCAAATTTGCTACAGCAGGATATATTTGCAGTTATTATTTCTGATTTAACACTTTCACAGAATTTCCCGCCACAGAAGGTTTCCTGAAACGATAAAAATGGGAAGCACTGATTTTAATATCATTAAAATCATATAGATAAAAAATATTATATCTCGTCACCTGTTTTCTGTTCTGCGCTATATTTAAATTTGTAATGTATGGTAAACACAGCCCAACTAAGAGTTTTCTTAATTCCAAGAGAAGCGTATGCTTATTTAAATCGAACACAGGACGTGAATTTTCGAGTTTGTTTACCTTGCAGAAATCTTTTTCTGTTATTCAATCGTCAGTACCTGCCGGGTCAGGTTTCGTAGCGGACATCAAGTCCCACAGTCAATAAGGATATGAGTATGACTACCCAAACGATGATGCAAAAACTGAATGCCCAGATGAACCTGGAGTTTTATGCTTCAAATCTGCATCTGCATTTGAGCGCCTGGTGTTCCAGAAAAAGCCTCAACGGCACTGCCACCTTCTTTCGTACTCAGGCGCAAAGTAACGTCACGCACATGATGCGTGTCTTTAACTTTTTGAAAGCCATCGGCGCCAATCCCACAGTCAAAGAGCTTGAAACGATTGAAGATAATTACTCCTCTCTGGAGGAACTGTTCCAGAAAACGCTTGAAGAGTATGAGCAACGCTGTACAAAGCTGAACAAGCTGGCCGATGAAGCCAAAGCGCAACAGGACATCATAACCCTCAAGTTTTTACGTGATATGGACAGAGAGCAGCAGCAGGATGGCATGCTGCTGAAAACGCTCGCAGACGAAATCCGCAACGCGAAACGCGCGGGGATCTGTCTGGAGCAGACGGACCGCCATCTTCTCGACATAGCTACCGTGCAACACCACTAAGTCCTTCACCCGCTCCCGTAAGAGCTGAGAGTTCCCCACAAAATAATGCCTGCACAGACGGCCCCCTCTCCCTTGAGGGAGAGGGCTGGGGTGAGGGGGAACATACGGCTCTGGTGGTCATTCCGTTCACTTTATGTTCCTTGCTACTCTGTCACGGCATAACCGGTGAACGTGCCAGGGTGGCTCAGTCGCCACCACCCTGGCGACCCGGGCTTCCGGCGGAAAATCGCCGCTTCGCTGTACCTTCGGCTTATTCCTTCCGGCTTATCGGGTACGGGCGGAGGTAACATCCCTGTAAAGCCCGCCCTCTCGGCGCATCCCTGCGCCTCGCCCCGGCCTACAGGAAACGCCTCAGCGATTTACAGCCGGACCGAGGCATCGCTGAAAGCCTTCAGTTATTCTGAAGGCAACGTTATCGCTTTTGCTTTCAAATTACTGGGGATCCCTCAGCCCGTCAGGGAGTGGGTACCAACTCCCTGCTTTTGCTGACATTTAACAAATCAGATCTTGCTCCCAATGAATAACCATACATCGTGTAATGATTTGTTTAATTACATTCATTAACGAGGGAGCATCATGATCACCATTGAGTTTATTGTCATTATCCTCTGCCTGCTGGTAGGTACCCGCTTCGGCGGGATGGGCCTGGGGCTGATAAGCGGCATCGGCCTGTTTATTTTAAGTTTTGTCTTTGGTCTGCAACCCGGTAAACCGCCGGTTGACGTGATGCTCACGATCCTCGCCGTCATCGGCTGCGCGGCCACACTACAAACCGCCGGTGGCCTGAACGTGATGATGCAATTCGCAGAGCGCCTGCTGCGTAAACATCCCCAGCACATCACCCTTCTCGCGCCGTTTACCACCTGGATGTTGACCTTTCTCTGCGGGACCGGCCACGTCGTCTACACTATGTTTCCCATTATCGCGGATATCGCCCTGAAAAAAGGCATTCGCCCGGAACGGCCGATGGCGGTGGCCTCGGTGGCCTCACAGATGGCGATCACCGCCTCCCCCGTTTCCGTGGCCGTCGTTTCGCTGGTCTCAATTCTGGGTGCGCAGCACGGTATCGGCCACGCGTGGGGGATCCTCGAAATACTCGCCGTTTCCGTACCGGCCTCACTGTCAGGCGTCGCCATTGCGGCACTGTGGAGCCTGCGCCGGGGGAAAAACCTCGCAGACGATCCTGAATTTCAGGAAAAGCTGAAAGATCCGAAACAGCGGGAGTTTATCTATGGGGGAACGGAGACGTTGATGGATCAGCGTTTCCCTAAACAGGCCTACTGGTCAACGTGGATCTTCTTCGCCGGGATTGCCGTTGTGGTCCTGCTGGGTGCGTTGCCCGAGTTGCGTCCGGCGTTTGAGATCAAAGGCAAAATGACGGCCCTGTCGATGAACCTTGTCATTCAAATGATGATGCTTATTGCCGGGGCCATCATGCTGATGACCTGTAAGGTTAATGCGTCGGCCATTTCAAACGGAGCGGTATTTAAGGCGGGGATGGTCGCCATCTTCTCGGTGTTTGGCGTGGCATGGATGAGCGATACCTTTTTCCAGGCGCATCTCGACGAACTGAAAATGGCACTGGAGGGGGTAGTGAAGAGTCATCCCTGGACGTATGCCATCGTGCTGTTCCTGGTATCAAAACTGGTCAACAGCCAGGCCGCGGCCTTAACCGCGGTCGCCCCGATGGGGTTGATGTTAGGCATCGATCCGAAAATGCTGGTGGCCTTCTTCCCGGCCTCCTACGGCTACTTTGTGCTGCCCACCTATCCGAGCGATCTGGCCTGTATTGGATTCGATCGCTCCGGCACCACCCGCATCGGTAAATTCATCATCAACCACAGCTTTATTCTGCCGGGTCTGATTGGCGTCAGCTGTGCCTGCGTGGTGAGCTATCTGCTGGTGCAGACGTTCTTTTGAACCTTCTGCGGGCGACAGACTCTGTCGCCCTTCGACGTAAAATCAGAAAACGGTTTCTAATTTTAAAACATCGGTTTATTTTAGTGTGACTCACCCTGCGGCGTGAAGCGCAGTTCAATCAGCGCGATCGCTTTCTGGATCGCGCGGAGCGTAACCGGGTCCGCCGCAGCAGGATGATTGGTGAAATCGATGTTTTTTAGCTGGGTCGACATCTTTTCGCGTACCTCAACCGGCGCGATAACGTCAATCACATCAAGGATTTGTTTGATAACCAGCTGGCAGGCGACGACGTCAGATACCAGTTCCTGATCGGCGCTCAGGTTTTGTGACATGGGGTTCTCCTTATTCAAAGGCCGCCATAGTAGCAAAACAGACGCCCTTCCATCTCCCTCTCGTCGTCCGCAGACATAAAAAAACCTGCCGAAGCAGGTTTTTTTATCAGAACATCGCACCCGGTGGGACGTCTTTAAACGTTGTGCAGTAGTTAGCCCACATGCTTTTCAGGATTTTGCGCAGTTTCATTATGTTGCTCCAGTAACGTGTTATGCAGGTGTTATTATCAATACGCTTATAATATGACCGCCATCACAAAAATCAACCATTTTGTGACCTGCATCACGGTTAATAAACCCTCAGTGCTGCCGGTTTGTTAAAAAAAGGCACGATAAATCCGCACGTTACAGACTTATAAATTCCAGTAAATTTTTATAAAATTTTTTGAGCGGGCAGGAAGAGAATGAGTGAAAACGTATCCGGCAAAGAGAGCCGTAGATTATCGCCAGCGGCACTGCTGGTGGCCGGTGCTTTCTTTATGGAGTTTCTGGACGGGACGGTGATCGCCACCGCATTGCCGGATATGTCAAAAAGCTTCGGCGTACAGGCCGTGGATCTGAATATCGGCATCAGCGCCTACCTGATCACCCTTGCCGTGCTGATCCCCGCCAGCGGCTGGATCGCCGACCGCTTCGGCGCGCGAAAAGTATTTGCCCTCGCGCTGGCGATCTTCACGCTGGCCTCGGTATTTTGCGGCCTGTCCACCACGCTCGAGGAGTTTGTCGCAATGCGCGTCTTCCAGGGCATGGGTGGCGCGCTGATGGTGCCTGTGGGTCGCCTGGCCGTGTTACGTACAACGCCAAAGCATCAGCTCATCACGGCAATCGCCACCCTGACGTGGCCTGCGCTGGTCGCGCCGATCATCGGCCCGCCGCTGGGCGGGTTCATTACAAGCTATGCCGACTGGCGCTGGATCTTCTTTATTAACGTGCCGCTGGGGATAATCGCCATTTTGCTGGCACTGCGAATCATTCCAGACCTGCATGAAGATACGCGCCGACCGTTTGATTTACCGGGTTTTGTGGTCACCACCCTTGCCATGGTGAGCCTGGTTTATGCGATGGAGTTGATGGGCGCAGAGCCTCTGCGGACAGGATTAACCGCCACGCTGTTTATCGTCGGTGTCGCCGCGTTGAGCCTGGCGCTGCGCCACTTTAAGCGGGCAACCTGGCCGATGATCAGGCTCGATGCGATGCAAGTGCCGACGTTTCGCGTCACCCTGTACGGCGGATCGCTGTTTCGCGCCTCCATCAGCGCGGTTCCGTTCCTGTTACCGCTGATGTTCCAGGTCGGCTTTGGCATGGACGCGTTCCATTCTGGCCTGCTGGTGCTGGCCGTTTTCGTAGGCAATCTCACCATTAAACCGGCGACGACGCCCCTGATCCGCAGCCTGGGGTTTAAGCGGCTGTTGCTGATTAACGGTTCACTGAATGTCCTGGCGCTGCTGGCCTGCGCCTTTCTTACGCCGCAGACTCCTGTGTGGCTCGTCATGCTGATCCTCTATCTGGGTGGCGTTTTTCGTTCGATCCAGTTTACAGCCATCAGTACGCTGGCCTTTGCGGATGTACCCTCGGCGCAGATGAGCTATGCCAATACGCTGTTTTCAACCGCAACGCAGCTTGCCGTGGGACTTGGGATCACGCTCGGGGCCATTGGTATTCGTATCGGGGAAAAAGTCAGTGAGACGATGGGGATTGCCGGCATGCCGGGAATGAGCTTCCGGCTGGCATTTGTGGCGATCGCGCTGATCTGCCTGGTGGGAATGGTTGACACGCTGCGTCTGACCAAAAATGCAGGCAGCGCGGTATCATCGAAAAAGTAAGACTCTGTGCCGGGCGGGCAACGCACCGCCCGGCAAAGGAAATCAGCCAACAATACCGCGCACGAAGGCTTCGATTTCTTTGTCCTGGCAGTTCTCGAAGAAGCACTGCTGGAAGCGCTGGCCTGAGACGGCGGTTTTAACCAGCTCAGGATCGATTGCACGCAGGGTATCCAGATAGTTTTCTTTTACCACCGCCGCTTTCACCTGGTTCAGAATACCGGCGTTACGCACCTGCGGCTCCTTACGCTCTGGTGGATAGCCTTCGCCATTGCGTCCGGTAAACGCTTTCTCAAAGATAAAGCGTACGTTCAGTTCTGCCCCCCAGCCGAAGCCCTTCGCAAACGGCAGAGAAAGCGCGTTACCGTTGTTGATTTGCGCGAACAGGAAAGCATCCGCAGGATCGATGCAGTAACCGCAAATCACACCCGGATGGATGTTCAGGGACATTAACGCGCCCTGCCCGGTACCGCAGCCGGTGACAACAAAATCAACGGCTTTTGCGTTAAGCAGAATGCTCGCCATGATGCCCAGGTGAATATAAGTGAGATGATGATCGTTCTCATCACTCATACCGACGTTATAGACCGGGAAACCTTTCTCATCAGCAACGGCTTTCAGCTCATTAAGGATGATGGGATTCTTAGCGGCCTGGCTGTTTTCCATCATCAGTGCAATTTTCATCTTGTCTCTCCTGAATGAATGGCGGGCGATCCCGCTGTGGATACCTTTTCAACTTAACCTTACTATCAAACAAACGCACTTTCAAATTAAGTGAAAACTTGTTTTAAAAAACAAAGATGCGCTCACAATTTCGCTCGGTGGCCCGGCTCGTTGTAGAGTGAAAGGGCAGATCCTCCGGCTATTCCGGCCATTGCGTCCCGTCGCGTTGGTTACAATGGCGTATTTCCCGTCACGCAGAGTGAAACATGAAACGTGTAATCATAGCCGGAACGATCCTGTTGCTCGCCGGGTGCAGCATCAACCGTCAGGCAGAAGTCAGTAGTACGGATGCCCCAAACGGAATTGTGCGCCTCGACTATGGCCAGACCATGCTGCAAAACGCCTGGTCTGATGACTATGTTAATAACGGTACGGCAACAAAGGCCTGCCAACGCATGGGCTACGCCTCCGCGTCAGCCTACGGGCAGCCGATTAAAACCTGCACCCTGATCAGCGGTTCACTCTGTCTGAACGAAAGTGTGACCATTCAGTATAAATGTCAGGGATATGCCGTTACCTCTTCCAGCCAGAATCCGTGGTATTAACCGCGACTGCCAGTCACGCTGGCAGTTTATTTAATAAGAACAAAAACAATTCTCATTAATAAATACAAATGGCGGCAATGCGTTTTATTCCCATTCGTATTTTTAATAAATAAATATTTATTTTACTTTTTGCAAATAATTAAATAACAAATTATAGTGTCGCTCATCGTGAACCAGAATTAATAAACCGGAGCTGCACCATGTTAAAAACTGAAATGATCGACAAGCTCAATGCGCAAATGAATCTTGAGCTATTTTCTTCCCTGCTTTATCAGCAGATGAGCGCCTGGTGCAGCTATCACAGCTTTGAAGGGGCTGCCGCCTTCCTGCGTCGTCATGCCCAGGAAGAGATGACGCACATGCAGCGTCTGTTTGATTACCTGACGGACACCGGCAGCCTGCCGCGCATTGATAACGTGGTATCGCCTTTCGCCGAGTACGGCTCTCTTGATGAACTGTTCCGTGCCACCTATGAGCACGAACAGCTGATCACCCAGAAAATAAATGAACTGGCTCATGCCGCCATGACCAGTCAGGATTATCCAACCTTTAATTTCCTTCAGTGGTATGTGGCTGAACAGCACGAAGAAGAGAAGCTGTTTAAATCCGTGCTGGATAAATTATCTCTGGCAGGTAAATCCGGGGAAGGTCTGTACTTCATTGATAAAGAGCTGTCGACGCTCGACACGCAGAATTAATAGAAAAGCGGTGCTGAGTTTTCAGCACCGCTTTATTCAATGACGGCAAATTTTACTTTCGTGCGTGGAAAATCCGTCTGCTGCCGGAATGAATTTTCCGCGCGCCGCCAGAAACGCCACCAGCTCCGCGGCTGTCATTTCCGAAGCTGAACAAGTATGGAAACGCGCCGCTTCGCCAAAGCGGGCATGTATCGCCTCAACCAGACTCTGCTCCGTATAGCGCTCACCTGACTCAATCATCATATTCAGCACGTCGTGTCCGTGAATTGACATCATTACCTCTCGCAAATAAAAAGCAGACTAAATGCTCCCTCCACGGCACGCTTTGCGCTGGCGCAGGTTCCCCCTTTCTTTTTGTAAATTAATCATTACACCCTATGTAACGGTGATTTGACGAGATGGTGCTTTTACCTTACTCTGCGCCGCAGAATGAGTCGCGGTATGGAAGCGTTGTAGAGGAAAGCGTGAAGAACAGAACTCTGGGAAGTATTTTTATCGTCGCCGGAACGACAATTGGCGCAGGAATGTTGGCCATGCCGTTGGCTGCCGCCGGCGTCGGGTTTGGGGTTACCGTAGTGCTGCTGGGCGGTCTTTGGGCCCTGATGTGTTACACCGCGCTATTATTGCTGGAGGTTTATCAACATGTCCCTGCCGATACCGGCTTAGGCTCCCTGGCTGCACGCTATCTTGGACGCTACGGGCAGTGGATCACCGGTTTCAGCATGATGTTCCTGATGTACGCGCTGACCGCCGCCTACATCAGCGGCGCCGGGGAGCTAATTGCGTCAAGTATCAATGACGGCTTCGGTGCGTCGCTTTCACCGGAAACAGGCGCCATTGTCTTTACGCTGATCGGTGGCGGTGTGGTTTGTGCGGGCACGTCGCTGGTCGATCTGTTTAACCGTTTTTTGTTCAGCGCCAAAATTCTCTTCCTTGTTGTGATGCTGGTGCTGCTGGCACCGCATGTGCACAAGGTTAACCTGCTCTCCCTCCCGCTTGAGAAAGGTCTGGCGCTTTCGGCCATCCCGGTGATTTTCACCTCCTTCGGTTTTCACGGCAGCGTGCCGAGCATCGTGAGCTATATGAACGGGGATATTCGCAAGCTGCGCCGCGTCTTTGTGATCGGCAGCGCCATTCCGTTGATTGCTTACCTGTTCTGGCAGCTGGTGACGCTGGGCAGTATTGATTCCACCACCTTTATCGGCCTGATGGCAGAGCATTCTGGTCTGAATGGATTCCTGGTTGCCCTGCGTAACGTGGTGGCCTCTTCACACGTGGAGCTGGCGGTACATCTGTTTGCAGACCTGGCGCTGGCAACCTCCTTCCTTGGCGTGGCGCTTGGCCTGTTTGACTATATGGCGGATCTGTTCCAGCGTCGCAATACCGTTGCCGGACGCTTACAGACGGGGGCGATGACCTTCCTGCCGCCGCTGGCCTTTGCGCTCTTTTATCCGCGCGGGTTTGTGATGGCGCTAGGGTATGCTGGCGTGGCGTTATCGGTACTGGCCCTGCTGCTGCCTTCCCTGCTGGCGTGGAAGAGCCGCCAGCAACAGCCGCAGCAAGGATACCGCGTGGCGGGTGGTAAGCCGCTGCTGTGCGTGGTGTTTGGTTGTGGGGTGGTGATTATTCTGGTGCAGGTGCTGATTGCAGCGGGAATGCTGCCAGAAGTGGGATAAAAAAAGGGGCTATGAATAGCCCCTTTTTTCAGTGCAGACAGCAACTCTTAAACTTCTTACCGCTCCCGCACGGACACGGATCGTTACGTCCCACCTTCGACCCGTTCACGATCGGCTTTTTCGCTTCCGACTGCTGCGGATTAGCCACCCAGTAGTTGTACAAACGCAGCGCCGCAGGCTGAATGCTCTCGATGCTGGCCATATACTCCTCTTCGGTCAGCGCATCCAGCTTCTCGCTGTTCTCTTCCGTTCCGTGCAGGGCAATCACCGCCAGATCCGCTTCCAGCGCTTCCGGCAAGGATGTCCAGTCCGTCAGCGCCACGCCGCGCATGTAGCCATAGCACCACTCTTCCACTACGGTATAGCTCTGACCGTCAACGTCGTTATAGCCAAACAGCGGTTCAAACTGATCCGGGTATTCGCTCAGGCGCTCGGCAATATCGTTCATGTGCTTAAAGCAGAGATCGATAAAACGGTTCATCTCACGATCGTTTTTCCAGCGTGGAATATACTTCTCACCACCCCATACCGCCACCAGCCAGGTGTCGGGCTCCACCACAACGGGACCGGAAAGTACTGCGGTAAGCATGCCGTCCAGTTCGGACACGTCAATCACGGATGCATCGTCGTGTCCGTAAGAGATTAATGTCTCTTCCAGCCACGCCATCTCGCTTTCATTTAATGGGCCTTCAGCCATTGCTGATACTCCTGATAAAAAAAACGATCCTGACATATATCGCCGCGCATGCCTATCTGAAGTTTAGGTCTTTATTGCTGCAAAAACGTGCAAATCGTGACCGTTGCACAACTTATGGGCTTTGTTGTTAAGGAGATGTGATCTCCGCTGTAAATTCATCTCATCCCGCAAAGGCGCATAAAACGGCGCTCTATACTCAACGTGTTGTGACCCGGTCAAGGGATTAACCATTCTGGCAACCTTTTTGCTTAATGTTCTGCGCGCTTCGCGGTGCGTGGGATCCTCGCCGTATTAAGCACGAGATTGCTTCTAAAGTGCATTTTGTTCTCGCTCTTGTTTTTGGATTTACGATGCCATCAGGCGTTCGGGTTTATACCTGGTGCAAAAACCTCTTTGCTAAGGAACATAATAATGTCGCTGAAATTTACCAAAACTCCCCTCTCCCTGTTGCTGGCCGGTTGTCTGGTGACGGCCTTTTCTGCACAGGCCGATATCGTGATCGGCGTGGCCGGGCCGTTCACAGGCCCGAACGCAACCTATGGCGATCAATACTGGCATGGCGCTACGCAGGCGGCGGAAGACATTAACGCCGCTGGCGGGATCAACGGTGAGAAAATCAAACTGGTTCAGGGCGATGACGCCTGCGAACCCAAACAGGCCGTTGCCGTCGCCAACCGCTTAGTCGATCAGGATAAAGTGAAAGCGGTCGTCGGCCACTTCTGCTCCTCGTCGACCATGCCCGCCTCCGAGGTCTATAGCGATGCCGGGATCCTCTCCATCACCCCCGGCTCAACGAACCCGCTTATTACCGAGCGGGGCATGAGCGATATGTTCCGCATGTGCGGACGTGACGACCAGCAGGGCCAGGTCGCCAGCGATTTTATTCTTGATAAGCTTAAAGCCAAACGGGTCGTCATCATCCATGATAAAGATACCTACGGTCAGGGGCTGGCGGACGCCACTAAAGCGGCGCTGGCGAAACGCGGCGTTAAGGAAGTGATGTACGAAGGGTTGTCCCGCGGGGAGAAAGACTTTAACGCGCTGGTGACCAAAATTGGCGCACAAAAACCAGACGTGGTGTTCTTCGGGGGCTGTCACCCGGAAGCGGGCCCGCTGGTTCGCCAGATGCGTGAACAGGGCGTGCAGGCGAAGTTCTTCTCGGGAGACTGTATCGTCAATGAAGAGATGGTCACCGCCGCCGGTGGGGCGCAGTACACCAACGGTATTTACATGACCTTCGGTAAAGACCCGCGCCTGATCCCGGACGGAAAAGCCGTCATCGAGAAATTCCGCGCCGGTAAATTCGAACCAGAAGGATACACCCTCTACGCCTATGCGTCTGTGCAGGCTATCGCAGCGGCATTCAAGGCCACGAAAGGGACGGACTCCGCAAAAGCCAGCGAGTGGCTGAAGGCCAACCCTGTCGACACGGTGATGGGTAAAAAAGCCTGGGACAGCAAAGGTGACCTCAAAGTGTCTGACTACGTGGTCTACCAGTGGGACGACAAAGGCAAATATAAAGAAGTGCCATAACGGGACGGAATCTGCTCAACGCCGGCAGGTCTGACTGTCGGCGTAACCCTTTATTCAGGTGCGCGACCATGAGTACATTCTTCCTGCAACAATTAATTAATGGCTTAACGCTGGGTTCGGTCTATGGTCTTATCGCCATCGGCTACACCATGGTGTACGGCATCATCGGTATGATCAATTTCGCCCACGGCGAAGTGTATATGATCTCCGCCTATCTCTCGGCCATTGGCCTGGCCCTGCTGGCGTTTTTTGGACTCCACTCCTTTCCGCTGCTGATCCTGGGAACCCTGGTTTTCACCATCGTGGTCACCGGCGTTTATGGCTGGACGATTGAGCGCATCGCCTATAAGCCGCTACGCAATTCGACGCGTCTGGCGCCGCTGATTTCGGCCATCGGGATGTCGTTGATACTGCAAAACTACGTCCAGCTTAGCCAGGGCCCACGGCAGCAGGGCGTACCGACCATGCTGGATGGCGTGCTGCGTTTTCACCTCGGCGAAGGGTTTGTCCAGATAACCTATACCAAAGTCTTTATTCTCATCGCCTCGTTCGCGGGCATGCTGGTGCTGACCTGGATAATCAACCGTACCCGCTTAGGGCGCATGTGCCGTGCGGTGCAGCAGGATCGTAAGATGGCCTCCATTTTGGGTATCAACACCGACAGAATTATTTCGCTGGTGTTTGTTATCGGCGCAGCCATGGCCGGGCTGGCGGGCGTGCTGATCACCATGAATTACGGCACCTTTGATTTTTACGTCGGGTTCGTTATCGGCATCAAGGCCTTTACGGCGGCGGTGCTGGGCGGCATCGGCTCTCTGCCCGGTGCGATGCTTGGCGGGCTGATTCTGGGCGTCGCAGAAGCGCAATTCTCCGGGATGGTGAACTCGGATTATAAAGACGTGTTCTCGTTTGGATTGCTGGTATTAATCCTGATCTTCCGTCCTCAGGGGCTGCTGGGCCGCCCTGTCGTGGCTAAAGTGTAAGGAACAACGCGATGACCTCTGACAGCTTTTCCCTGAAGCGCTGCATTCTGGACGCGATTTTTTCCGGAATGATCGCCCTGATTATTTTCGGCCCGATTGCGGGCGTGATACTGGATGGTTACAGCTTTAACTTTGACGGCCAGCGGCTGGCGTGGATTGTAGGCACGGTGATGCTGGGACGCTTTTTGCTGAGCGCCTTTTCAGCTACGGCGGCCGGAAGACGTTTACAGGCGCGGTTTGAATCCGACAATGCGGGGGTGTATGTCCGGCCACCGGCGTATAAAAGCCGCATGCGCTGGATCATTCCGCTGATTGTCACGCTGGCGATCTGCTTCCCGTTTGTGGCCACAAAATACGTTCTGACGGTCGCTATACTCGGACTGATCTACGTCCTGCTCGGTCTTGGGCTGAACATTGTCGTTGGCCTGGCAGGGCTGCTGGATCTGGGTTATGTCGCCTTCTATGCCATCGGCGCTTACGGACTGGCGCTCGGGTATCAGTATCTGGGGCTTGGGTTCTGGAGCATGCTGCCGCTGGCGGCGCTAATGGCTGCGGGCGCGGGCGCCCTGCTCGGCTTTCCGGTGTTGCGCATGCACGGGGATTATCTCGCCATCGTCACGCTCGGGTTTGGCGAGATCATCCGCCTGGTGCTGAACAACTGGCTCACCTTCACCGGCGGGCCTAACGGCGTTTCAGCCCCTGCTCCGACCTTTTTTGGCCTGGAGTTTGGCCGACGCGCCAAAGAAGGTGGCATCCCCTTCCACGAGTTCTTCGGCCTGACCTATAACCCCAACATGAAGTTTATTTTCATCTATGCAGTACTGTTCCTGGTAGTCATGCTGGTGCTGTACATTAAACACCGGCTGACCCGAATGCCCATTGGACGCGCGTGGGAAGCGCTCCGTGAGGATGAGATTGCCTGCCGTTCCATGGGGCTGAATCACGTTCTGGTCAAACTCTCGGCCTTCACCCTGGGCGCATCGACGGCAGGTATCGCCGGGGTGTTTTTTGCCACCTGGCAGGGGTTTGTTAACCCCACCTCTTTCACCTTTTTTGAATCGGCCCTCATCCTCGCGATTGTGGTCCTGGGCGGGATGGGCTCCACCGTCGGCGTCGTACTGGCCGCCTTTGTGCTGACCGTCACGCCGGAACTGCTGCGCAGCTTTGCGGAATACCGCGTGCTGCTGTTTGGCATGCTGATGGTGGTGATGATGATCTGGCGTCCTCGCGGTCTGATCCGCATCAACCGCAGCGGATTTGCCGTGCGTAAAGGAGTGGCGCCATGAACGCAACGATTTTGCGTGTAGAACATCTGATGATGCACTTCGGCGGGATCAAGGCCTTAAACGACGTCAATCTTGAGGTGCAGCGCGGCTCTATTACTGCACTCATTGGGCCTAACGGCGCGGGAAAAACAACCGTCTTTAACTGCCTGACCGGTTTCTATCGGGCCTCCGGCGGCAACATTCTGTTCAATGCACGAAATAAAACCACCAATGTCATTCAGGTGCTCGGCCAGAAACTCCAGCCGGGCGACTGGCTCAGCCCGGCGCAGCTTGGTCAACGCCTGTTCTATAAGATGTTTGGCGGCACGCATCTGGTGAACCGCGCGGGTCTTGCGCGCACGTTTCAGAACATCCGCCTGTTCCGCGAGATGTCCGTTGTGGAAAACCTGCTGGTGGCACAGCACATGCGCGTCAACCGCAATCTGCTGGCGGGGGTGCTGAACACCCCTGCGTATCGTCGGGCAGAGAACGAGGCGCTGGACCGGGCGTTTTACTGGCTGGAGGTGGTGGATCTGGTAGATTGCGCGAACCGTCTGGCCGGGGAAATGTCCTATGGCCAGCAACGACGCCTCGAAATCGCCCGCGCCATGTGCACCGGCCCGGAGATGATTTGTCTCGATGAACCTGCTGCCGGTCTGAACCCGGTGGAGACGCACAAGCTGAGCGAGATCATCCGGTTCCTGCGCGACCACCACGACATCACGGTTTTGCTGATCGAGCATGATATGGGGATGGTGATGGGCATTTCAGATGACATCATTGTGCTCGATCACGGCGATGTGATTGCCAGAGGTAAACCGGCTGAGATCCAGCACAATGAAAAAGTGATTGCCGCGTATCTGGGCACCGACGAAAGCGAGGTAAATCTGTGAGCGCACCGATGCTTCAATTTCATAATGTGGACGTTTTTTACGGGGTGATCCAGGCGTTGAAGCAGGTTTCACTTGAGGTAAACAAAGGGGAAACCGTGGCCCTGATTGGCGCTAACGGCGCGGGGAAGTCAACATTACTGATGTCTGTCTTTGGTCAGCCCCGGATCCGCAACGGGCAGATCCTCTTCTGCGGCGAGGATATCAGCCACAAATCCACCCACTATGTTGCCACCGGCGGCATCGCGCAGGCACCTGAGGGACGACGCATTTTCCCGGATATGTCTGTAGAAGAGAACCTGCTGATGGGGACAATCCCCGTCGGCAATCAGCATGCAGCTGAAGATATGCAAAGCATGTTCGACCTCTTCCCTCGCCTCAAGGAGCGGCGTAATCAGCGGGCGATGACGCTTTCCGGCGGTGAACAGCAGATGCTGGCTATTGCCCGGGCGCTGATGAGCCGTCCTAAACTTCTGCTGCTGGATGAACCCAGCCTCGGCCTCGCACCAATCGTGGTTAAACAGATCTTCCAGACGCTGCGCGAACTGGCCCGTAACGGAATGACGATTTTTCTGGTCGAGCAGAATGCCCACCACGCGCTGAAGTTGTCCGACCGCGGCTATGTGATGGTTAACGGGCAGATTCGGTTAAGCGGCAGCGGCGAGGCGTTGCTGAAGGATCCGGAGGTGAGGAAGGCGTACCTGGGCGGCGTGTGAAGCCTGGAGGCTATAGTGAGAAAAACTCACAGTGATTGCCATTATTAATCGTTTTTCTGATGCGACCGCATTCAAATATCATCTTCACGACCCGCCTTTACGCGGGTCGATAAAACGTTCAGCCGCAAACTGAATAATAATGATAAGAGGATCCGGGGCAAATATGACACTTGATGCGTTATATCAGTTATTGAAAACTGTATTACCACCTGACACCGATTCAGCCGATGATTTACAGGATTTTATGGCCATGCTTATGGCTAAGAAACATCACTCAGAGGCTCTGTCACCGTTTTCGCAGCGCGTATACATGCTGTCCGTTGCCCATCGCGACCCTAAGCAAGCGGCTGCGCTGATTTCAGCCTGTCATCCTGAAGCAGGAAAGCCCCTTCCGCTGCTCGACTTCTCCGGCTGGCCGCACGTGCGCTACGCCACGTCGGGTGAATTACAGACGCCTGAGACTGAAGAATATTTTCACAGGATTTCGTCTGCCGCCACGATATTACGCGGTGCAATTATTGACGCTGAGCAGCAGAAAAACACGCCAGCATTTTATATTCTGGATAAGGTACTCAGCCTGAACAGCGCTTTGCCAGAACGCTATAAAAAGATGGCAAACATCTCTTACTCATAACGGTATTAATAAACCCGGCTTTCATCGTATTCCAGGTAATCGATATCCAGAGCCGGAACGACCGGGGTATGGTTTTGCAGCCAGCCCAGAAGGTGCTGGATGCTCTCTCTTTTGAGCGAATTTTTTGGCCAGACGAGGTAGTAACCATCTCCCGTCGCGATAGCTTCCCTGAACGGCAGGCCCAGCAGGCCGCTTTTCAGGGCATCAAGCGTGAGATGCAGGTCGGCGATAGCGATGCCGTGCCCGTTCATCGCGGCGATACTTCCCTGTTCAAGCGTATCAAACACCATGCCGCTGCTCATATCGAGCCCCGGAAACAATCCTGTTCTTCGCAGCCAGCGCCGCCAGTCACGTCTGTCCGGTGAAGGATGGAGCAAATCGCATTGCGAAAGCTGCTGCCGGGCCGGTTCGATAAGCGATGGGGTGCAAACCGGGATAAGCCATTCATGAAAAAGCAGCTGGCTTTCCGTTGTCTCACCAAAACGGCCATTACCGAGAAGGATGGCGCAGTCGTATGGCTCAAGATTGAAATCAACGGTGTCAATGTCCATCCAGACGCTGGCAATCTCCACCTGCGGTTTTGGATGGTTGTTGCGAAAAGATCGCAGCACGTCGAGAAGCCATCTCATGGTCAGGGTGCTGGGTGTTTTTAACCGCAGCAGATGGTTTTCACTGCGAAATGCCCGGCAGGCCCATTCAATGCTCGTGAAGCTTTCGTTAAGCTGTCCGGCAAGCACTCGCCCGGCTTCAGTGACCTCCACGCGAGGACCTAGCCTTTTGAAAAGCTCGCAGTCGAACCACAGTTCAAGGGTACGGACATGTCTGCTGACCGCGCCCGGCGTAATATTGAGCGTTTCAGCGGCTTTACTAAAGGAGTTCAACCGCGCAGCAACTTCAAACGCACGCAGTGCATACAATGGCGGTAAAGACATAGCGTCCCTTAAATGAGGTGATGGCATGGGGAATCAGGATCGCAAACCTGCAAATCTTCACACTGCAAATCGCGCCCGCTACACGATAGCATAATGGGTATCTGTTTAATTCCGTTGAAAAGGATCGTTGTTTTATTACGTGAGGGTCAGAAATGAAGGTTGTTGATTAGCAGAATGGCAGGCACAAAAAAACCACCTTTCGGTGGTTTCACGACACTGCTTATTGCTTTGATTATTCTGCTTTTTCCCATGGTAGCCGGAGTGGGACTTGAACCCACACAGCGCGAACGCCGAGGGATTTTAAATCCCTTGTGTCTACCGATTCCACCATCCGGCCAGGGAAGAAAGTGGAGGCGCGTTCCGGAGTCGAACCGGACTAGACGGATTTGCAATCCGCTACATAACCGCTTTGCTAACGCGCCTTAAATCTTTTGTCTTTCGACCTGCACCCGCAAACTGCCGATGCATTAATCTGGAGCGGGAAACGAGACTCGAACTCGCGACCCCGACCTTGGCAAGGTCGTGCTCTACCAACTGAGCTATTCCCGCATGTTATCAAGTAACTATTTAACGACTTGCTAAGCACTTGATTTCATTATCGTCCGGCTTACTGTGCCGCCGTTCGATGCGTTGCATTCTACTGATATGACGTTATGAGTCAACGTTATTTTTTGCATCTCAGGATCGTTTGCTGAAAATTAAGCCGAAACGATCACTGTTCAAGCAAATCACCGCGCGCAGCGTTCAAATATTGCAACATTGACCACAATGTCAGCACCGCCGCAACCCACAGCAGACCAATGCCGGCCCACTCTACCCAGGCATTCGGACGCCACAGCATCCACACCAGCGCCGCCATCTGCGCAGTGGTTTTAACTTTACCGATCCAGGACACCGCCACGCTGCTGCGTTTACCCAGCTCCGCCATCCACTCGCGCAGGGCAGAGATAATAATCTCACGGCCAATCATGGTCGCGGCAGGCAGCGTCACCCACCAGGTATGATAATGTTCCGCCACCAACACCATCGCGATTGCCACCATCACCTTATCCGCAACCGGATCGAGGAACGCGCCAAAGCGGGTACTCTGGTTCCAGCGACGCGCCAGATAACCGTCAAACCAGTCCGTCACGGCGGCAATCAGGAAAATAAGCGCACAGGCAAAAGGCGCCCAGACGACCGGCAGGTAAAATGCCAGGACGAAGAACGGAATGAGCACAACGCGAAAGAGAGTGAGCAACGTAGGGATATTAAATCGCATGATGACGGTAACTGTCTGTTGTCAGTAAAATTTAGCTCTATGTTGCTACAGAGCCCTCAATGTTTCAACGAGTAGTAGATCTTTTCTGCCAGCCCTTGCGAAATACCCGGCACTTTTGCAATTTCTTCCATACTGGCGTTGAGTAATCCTTGCAATCCGCCCATATACTTCAACAGCATCTGGCGACGTTTTGGCCCGACGCCTTCAATCGTCTCAAGGGTACTTGTATTTTTCACTTTCGCCCGTTTTTTGCGGTGTCCGCTAATGGCATGATCGTGCGACTCATCTCGGATGTGCTGGATCACGTGCAGCGCAGGGGAATCCGGCGGCAGGCTAAAGCCCTCGCCTTCCGGCTCAAAGAACAGCGTTTCCAGGCCAGCCTTACGATCTGCCCCCTTCGCTACCCCTAGCAGCAACGGATGGTTCTTATCCCACTCCACGTCGAGCGATTCGAATACCGCCTTCGCCTGCCCCAACTGCCCTTTCCCGCCGTCGATAAGGATAACGTCCGGGATTTTGCTCTCTTCAATCGCTTTACCATAGCGACGACGCAGCACCTGATTCATGGCGGCATAATCGTCACCGGGCGTAATGCCGGTGATGTTATAGCGACGATACTCTGCCCGCAGTGGGCCATTGGCATCAAAGACCACACACGACGCCACGGTCTGCTCACCCATCGTATGGCTGATGTCGAAGCATTCCATGCGTTTCACTTCCGGCAGCTTGAGCAGCGTAGCAAGGGCGGTTAAACGTTGGCTGACGGTCGATTGCTGGGAAAGTTTGGTGGTCAGCGCCGTGGCGGCATTGGTTCGCGCCAGCTTCAGATAACGCGCACGATCGCCGCGCGGTTTCGTCTGGACATTCACCCGGCGACCTGCCAGCTCTGAAAGTGAGTCCGCCAGCAGGGTTTTATCGTCCAGCGTGAAGTCGAGCAGGATCTCCGAGGGCAGCGTACGCATCTGGCTGCCCTGCAAATAAAACTGGCCGACAAAGGTCTCCACCACTTCACCCATCTCAGTCCCGCCCGGCACTTTCGGGAAGTAACTGCGGCTGCCGAGCACTTTGCCCTGACGAATAAACAGCACGTGAACGCAGGCCAGGCCGGCGTCAAAGGCAACGCCGATGACATCGAGGTCGTCGCCCGTATTGGAAACAAACTGCTTCTCGGTCACCCTGCGCACCGCCTGGATCTGGTCGCGGATGCGTGCGGCCTCCTCAAATTCCAGCGCCGCGCTGGCTTTTTCCATGCGGGTAATCAGTTGCGTCAGCACCTGATCGTCTTTCCCGGCTAAAAACAGGCGGACATATTCCACCTGCTGCGCGTACTCTTCTTCGCTCACCAGCCCTTCAACGCATGGTCCCAGGCAGCGGCCAATCTGATATTGCAGGCATGGCCGGGAGCGGTTGCGATAAACGCTGTTTTCGCACTGGCGAACAGGGAAGATTTTTTGCAAAAGCGCCAGCGTTTCCCGCACGGCATAACCGTTCGGGAAGGGGCCGAAATATTCTCCTTTCGCATGCTTAGCGCCACGATGCATCGCCAGCCGCGGGTGCGTGTCGCCGCTCAGGAAGATAAACGGATAGGACTTGTCATCACGCAGCAGAACGTTGTAGCGCGGCTGATACAACTTAATGTAGTTGTGCTCAAGGAGCAGCGCTTCCGTTTCCGTGTGCGTTACGGTGACATCAATGTTGTGTATAAGTGCGACCAGCGCTTCGGTTTTACGGGAGGCAAGGTTGCTGCGGAAATAACTTGAAAGGCGTTTCTTCAGATCTTTCGCCTTACCGACATAGATAACCGTACCGCCAGCATCATACATCCGGTAGACGCCTGGCTGGCTGGTGACGGTTTTCAGAAATGCTTTTGAATCGAACGCTTCACTCACTGACTTATTAACGACTCCGCATTGCACAAACCATGGCGAATGGCCAGGTGAGTCAGTTCGACATCACCGTGGATGTTCAGTTTACTGAACATCCGATAGCGATAGCTGTTGACCGTTTTCGGGCTGAGATTCAACTGCTCAGAAATCTCATTCACCTTCTGACCTTTAGTGATCATCAGCATAATCTGCAATTCGCGCTCAGACAAACTGGCAAACGGAGATTCCGTTTTTTCCGGTTCAATCTGACTCAACGCCATCTGCTGAGCAATATCAGAAGCGATATAGCGCTGCCCTGCGTGAACGGTGCGGATCGCATTGACGACTTCCTGCGGTGCAGCACCTTTACTGAGATACCCCGCAGCCCCCGCCTGCATGACCCTGGCGGGCAGCGGATTTTCGGTATGGACGGTCAGCATGATGACTTTGGTATCAACGAACATGCGCGCGATTTTGCGCGTGGCTTCAAGCCCGCCAATACCGGGCATGTTCATATCCATCAGCACCACGTCTGCGGAGTTCGCGCGACACCATTTGACGGCATCTTCGCCACAGCACGCCTCGCCGGCAACTTTAATACCCTTTATATCTTCAAGAATGCGTCGTATCCCTGCGCGCACCAGTTCGTGGTCATCAACAAGAAGGACGTTGATCAAAGGAAATGTCTCCAGAATAGGGATAACGCTACTGACTGCTAATTGGGTTTATATTAACGGTTTTCCATGCAAGATTAAAACGCTAAAAAATCGTCTATACGATTCGGGTCTCGTTTTTGGAAATTAGGCTGTACAGTAAGTGGAAAGAAAACCCATGTGTACTGGGCTTTACCGCTATTTTTTAGCACCAGCATTCAAAAAGCCACCAAAACATTTGTTAACGTAAACTAAAAAATGCTCTCATTTTTTTGTAACAACAATTAACGGATGGCGTACCGGCGATAAACATTTAATTGTCGCTAACATATTGGGCAGATTACCTTCATAATCCGCACCAGCCAATAATCAATACGCGTAAAAGTATAAAAAACAACCACTGCATTTTTTGCCGCAGCTTGTGGTATACTCCGCCGCCTTAACTTTCATCGTCGCGCTCATGCGCTGTTTTATAATGAGGAAAATAAATGAGCACACCTGAATTTGCCACTGCCGAGAATAACCAGGAACTGGCACAGGAAGTAAACTGCCTGAAGTCGCTGCTGACGCTTATGCTACAGGCGATGGGCCAGGCTGATGCTGGACGTGTGATCATTAAAATGGAAAAACAGATCGCGCAGATGGAAGATCAGGCGGAATCCGCTGTTTTTGCCAATACAGTTAAGCAAATTAAACAAGCCTACCGCCAGTAACAAAAAAGGCTGGATGCAGTGCATTCAGCCTTTTCCTCGTCTGACACGCAGAACGTGATATCAGTCAAATAAGCCCAGTCGCCGCGGCATAACACGCTATCTGGATCTTATTCGGCGCGTTGAATTTCTTCTGCATATTCTTCTGATGGAAGTTGACGGTATTTTCCGAGATGGAAAGAATGATGGCAATTTCTGCCGACGTCTTCCCTTCTGCGGTCCACTTCAGAATTTCCCGTTCACGCTTGCTGAATTTCATTTCCGGCGGCATCACCGTCTCATGTTCAAAGCGCAACAGTGTAGTGAGCGCCATCTGAACCAGCATTTGTAAACGCAGCTCAATTTCTTCAATGGATATCGAGTGTGCCTGTAAGCTAGTACATGACACGGAGAGGAAGCCGAGCGCATGATTTGGCAGCATCAGACACTGGGTTATTCCCTTACGTAAACCGTGGTCCCGCGCGCCGTCCCATAATTGCTGGGCATCCGTGAATAATTCATCCGTCCAGGGCAAATGACCCTGAATGAAATTCTCCGGCTTCAGTACCGGGTCAATGGCGAAATAATTCTCGGATTGATATTGCGCCATCCATTGTTGCGGATAACTGGAATGGACGGATGTTCGCGGGCGGGTAAATGGCACAGGGTGTCGAACACAAAGCGCATAATAATCGAATTCAAGCGCCTGCGTTTGTCGCTGAAGTTCCTGATATACCTCGTCAGCACAGGTCATTTCCTGAAACCGGAGGACGCATTCCCGTCGCCAGGTGAAAAAGTCTATATCCCTCATACTTGCCGAATGAAGCCTCTGATAAAGATAATCATTATTATGGTGAATATAACCTAACACATAAAGCAGGATCATTTATATAAAATATCGACCACAGACGGATTATCTTTAATTTGGCGATGGCTTATCCACATCGGGCGGAATAAAAAATCAACAAAACTGAATTTATGGGAGGATAATTTGCTCCAGAAGTGACATCTGGAGCAAATTGAGCGTGAAAATGCTACTGCATTAAGAATTTTTCAAGGAACTGGCGGGTTCGAGGCTGCTGAGGATTGGCAAACAGCGCCTTAGCTGGCCCCTGCTCTACTATTCGCCCCTGATCCATGAAAATTGCCCGATCGGCAACGTCGCGAGCGAAGCTCATTTCATGCGTCACAATCACCATCGTGCGTTTTTCCTGCGCCAGCTGTCGGATAGTGTTAAGCACTTCCCCGACCAGCTCAGGATCGAGTGCGGATGTGGGTTCGTCGAACAGGATCACATCCGGGCGCATCGCCAGCGCGCGCGCAATGGCGACACGCTGCTGCTGCCCGCCAGATAACCGACGCGGATAGCTCGTCTCCTTCCCGGCCAGGCCAACCTTTGCCAGCAGCTCGCGGGCGCGGGCCGTCGCGTCTTCCTTTGGTTCACCCTTTACGATGACCGGACCTTCGATAATATTTTCCAGCACCGTACGGTGCGGAAAGAGATTAAAGCTCTGGAATACGAAGCCAACATGCTGACGCAGGCGGCGAATCAGCCCTTTTTGCTGGCTGATGGGTTTCCCGGTATCAATGGTGATATCGCCCACGCGGATCGTCCCGCCTTCAGGCTGCTCAAGCAAATTAATGCTGCGCAACAGCGTGGTTTTCCCTGACCCACTCGGGCCGATAATTGCCACCACTTCGCCCTGCTCAACCTCAAGGTCGATGCCGTGCAGCACCGTTTGCCCGTGGAATTTTTTCACCAGGTTTTTGACGTCAATTGCACTCATTTTGGATCTCGCTCCTGGCGGTTAAGCTGGTTTTCAAAATAGTTTTGCAGGGCGGACAGCACCGTCGCCATCACCCAGTAAATCAGCGAGGCCGCCAGATACATGGTAAACACTTCCAGCGTGCGCGAGGTGATCAGCTGCGCCTGACGGAAAAGCTCCGGCACTTGAATGGTCGCCGCAAGCGAGGTGTCTTTCACCAGGCTGATAAAGCTGTTGCTCAGCGGAGGTAGCGCCACGCGCGCCGCCTGGGGCAGGATCGCCCGGCGCAGCGTCTGCCACGGGGTCATCCCGATACTGGCCGCCGCTTCCCACTGTCCTTTATCGATGGACGAGATCGCCGCACGCAGCGTTTCAGAGGTGTACGCCGCCGTATTCAGCGACAGGCCAATCATCGCCGCCGGGATCGGATCCAGCTCGATACCGAACTGGGGCAGCCCGTAGTAAATCATAAACAGCTGGGCGATAAGCGGCGTTCCGCGAAACACGGAGATGTAAAACCGCGCCAGCCACCGCACCGGCCAGATGTTCGACATGCGCATCAGTGCCAGCACAAACCCGAGCACCAGCCCGAAGAACATCCCGCCGATACTGAGCTGTAAAGTAAACACCGCGCCCTTAAGCAAGAACGGCAGCGAATCAATAACCAGTTGAATACTTTCTTGCATTATTATTTTTCTACCTGATTTTTAGACATGGGGATGATAGGCAAACAGCGCAGGCGCCCCGCCAGTATGAACAAACAAAATGGGTCCTTCATCCTTAAAGCGCTTGCGGGCGATACCGTCGATAAGGCCCGCCATCGCCTTACCGGTATAGACAGGGTCAAGCAGAATACCTTCGAGGCGGGCCAGCAGCTTAACGGCCTCCATCCCTTCATCATTGGGGGTACCATAGCCCGGCGCGAAGTAGTCATCCCACAGCAATATTTCCGCCTTCGCCTGAAGTACAAGCTGTTCAGCCACCGCCTGTTGCAGGGTGACGACTTTCGGCTTTTGATCCGCAACGCTTCTGGAAACCGTCACGCCAATCAACTCTACGTCCGGCATCAGTTGCTCAAGCCCGACCGCTAAACCGGCATGGGTACCCGCGCTGCCGGACGCCACCACCACCGAGGACAAACTCACCGCGCCTTCGCACTGCTGGGCGATTTCCAGCGCGCTCTCAACATAGCCGAGGGCACCCAGCGCATTCGAGCCGCCAACCGGGATGACGTACGGACGAAAGCCCTGCGCTTCCAGGCGCGTCGCCAGTTCATCAAGCTGTGCAGCCGGGTCGGTCAACGCGTCAACCATTTCAACCTGCACGTTGAACAGATCCAGCATCAGGCGGTTACCGTTAGTCAGGTAATTCTCTGCCTGCGTGCCAATCGGGTTCTCCAGCAGGGCTACGCAGTGAAGGCCCAGCTTCGCCGCCACTGCCGCCGTCTGGCGAACGTGGTTAGACTGAATGGCCCCGGCGGTGATCAGCGTATCCGCGCCCTCGCGCAGGGCATCGGCGGCGAGAAATTCCAGCTTGCGCAGCTTATTCCCGCCCATCGCCATGGGCGTCACATCGTCACGCTTAATGAAAATATCGCGCCCCAGATAGTCAGAAAATCGCGGCAGATACTCCAGCGGCGTGGGTGCGCCGATAAATTCCAGACGGGGAAAGCGCGTTAAATTCTGTAGTGACATGGTTCCTCCGGTCACGCAAACAATTGTTATTTCATTATGCACGCAGACGCGCGAGAAATAAAAAAGGCGCTTTTAAAAGCGCCTTTTTTTGTCGGTCAGAGACTTATTTCGTCACGTCTGCGCCGAACCACTTCTCAGAAAGCGCCTTCAGGCTGCCGTCTTTCTGCATTTCAGCAATGGCAGCATCAATGGCTTTCAGCAGATCTTCGTTACCTTTACGCACCGCCACGCCGGACTCCTGACGGGAGAACGCATCGCCCGCGACGGCCAGGGTATTGTTGGTTTTCTTCACCAGATCCAGCGCTGCCAGGCGGTCAACCAGAATGGCGTCGATACGGCCTACGCGCAGATCCTGGTATTTCGTCGGGTCATCATCATAGGTGCGGATGTCCACGCCCTGCACGTTCTGGCGCAGCCACTCTTCGTAGTTGGTGCCCAGACCGACGCCGACTTTCTTACCTTTCAGATCCGCGGCGGATTTGATGCTGCCTTCGTTACCTTTCTTCACCAGCGCCTGGATACCGGACACGGTGTACGGCGTGGAGAAGTCATACTTCTTCTTACGCTCGTCAGAAATGGTCACCTGGTTAATCACCACGTCGATACGTTTGGAATCCAGTGACGCCAGCATACCATCCCATTTGGTCGGTTTCAGGGAGGCTTTGACGCCGAGATGCTTGGCCAGCTCCTGCGCAAACTCCACTTCAAAACCGGTCAGCTTACCGTCGTCGCCCTGGAAGCTGAACGGAGGATAGGTTCCTTCCAGCCCAACCAGCAGCGTGCCGCGCTCTTTGACTTTGTTGAGCAGATTATCTGCCGCGAACGTTTTCACGCTCATCCCCGCGACCAGCGCAACGGCCATCATCCCCATCAGCGCCTGACGACCCAGAAGTGCTAATTTCATAAGTACCCCGATACAGTGGAATTTTTGAGTAGTGTAGAGAAATCGCCTGCAACGTCAAAGGCGGCTGCGCTACATCTTATTCTTTTTTAATATATATCAGAAGTTGTTCCGGCGCGGACTTTCTGCTTTATGACGCCCGGCATCTGGACTTTATATTGCGCGTACTTTCGCAGCGCGATGCGGTAATTATTGGTACTGGTGGCGGGCAACCAGGGTTCCAGATTTTCATCCAGGTATCCGGTCGTCAGCAGATCGCGGGAGATATTTTGCATGGTCAAATGCTGACCCAGGCGGCGCAGGCGAACCACGTATTCACGCACGGTGCCGTGACTCATCTCCGTTTGTTCAAACAGGAATTGCTTGAAGCCGATAATATCGAAGAAGTCGCTTTGCTCTTTGCAATGGAGATCGCCACAGAAACGGCAAAGCGCTACCCACTCTTTTTGCTCTTCAAGCCAGGCGGCTTCATCCATCAGCGTGTCGAGGCGGGAAATCGCAATCTTGTTCACGATTTCACCGCGACGAACCAGCGTGATGCGGTCGAGTAATTTTTTACAGTGGGCGCAATGCGTCTGGCTGTGTTTAAAGTCTTTCAGGTAGCGGCTTAAAGGCCGTCTTTTAGATTGCTGCACCGTCATGATAACTCCTGGTTGTCAATACGTTGTGCGGCATTTCCAAGGCGAATGACTCACCTATAACTTACCCAGTTTTGTGCGCAGGCGTTTAATGGCCTGGCTGTGCAGCTGGCTCACCCGTGACTCGCCCACCTCCAGCACGGCGCCAATCTCTTTGAGATTGAGCTCTTCCTGGTAATAGAGGGTTAACACCAGTTGCTCACGTTCCGGTAAAGCTTCAATCGCTTCCATCACGCGCTGGCGCAAATTCCCTTCCAGTAAATGGTGTAACGGGTTTTCTTGCTGGTGTTCATCCGTCACCAGTTCGATGCTATCGCCATGCTCTTCGCGCCACTCATCATAAGAGAAGAGTTGGCTGTTATTGGTATCGAGCAACATCTGGCGATACTCTTCAACAGGAATGCCCAGACGCTCCGCCACTTCGGTTTCCGTTGCGTTGCGCCCCAGTTCCTGTTCCAGCTGCCCCATCGCATGTGCCACTTCGCGCGCGTTGCGGCGAACGCTGCGCGGCACCCAGTCGCGGCTGCGCAGCTCGTCCAGCATCGCACCACGAATACGCTGCACTGCGTAAGTCGTAAATGCCGTTCCTTGCAGAGCGTCGTACCGGTCAACTGCATTCAATAACCCGATACCGCCCGCCTGTAGCAGATCGTCCAGTTCCACGCTCGCCGGCAAACGCACCTGGAGGCGCAATGCTTCGTGACGCACCAGCGGAACATAACGCTGCCACAGCGAGTGTTTATCCATTACACCTTCAGCGGTATAGAGTGAATTCACGATAAACAGCCCTGCGTTAGTTGAGTTATCGGCATGATTATCCGATTCTGGAGGGGTTTTAATCGGGTGAATAGTGGGTGAAATGAGGGGTTATTTGGGGGGTTACGCGTAAATACGGACAGAAAAAACCCCGCCGAAGCGGGGTTTGAGCTTAATCAGGCGATTAGCCTTGCAGCAGAGACAGAACCTGCTGAGGAACCTGGTTAGCTTTGGACAGCACGGAGTTACCGGCCTGCTGAACGATCTGCGCTTTAGACATGTTGGACACTTCGGTCGCATAGTCGGCGTCCTGAATACGGGACTGCGCTTCAGACAGGTTGGTGGTGGTGTTGTTCAGGTTGGTTACGGCAGAGCTCAGACGGTTCTGAACCGCACCCAGTGAAGAACGGAATTTGTCTACGGACGCGATTGCTTTGTCCAGCAGAGCCAGTGGATCTGAAGTGGATGCACCAGAGAATACATCAGTAGTTGCAGTAAGGTCGTAAGCTGTGTCAGTAGCAGTACCTGATTTAGCATCGGTGTTTGCGGTTGCGCCGTTAGCCAGCAAAGCGACGTTCGCTGCGAGATTTTTCCCTTGAACGGTAACATAAGCAGTAGGAGCACCAGTTGAATCAGCGCCAACTTTTACAAATTGACCTGTTTGCTTCGCGCCGGTAATACCATTAGTGCTGTCGTCGTAAGTGACGCTTGCAGTGTTAAGAGTTACTTTGCCATCTGCTGCGACGGTTGCAGCGTAGAAATCTTTACCGGACTGCACAACATATTTGTCTGTTGCCTTACCAGTTGCATCGTTAACGTTATGAAGCGTCAGTGAGCTTGCATCAACTTTCAAGGATTGTGCTGCTGCGTCCAAATTAACTTTAATTGGAGCAGTTGCACCACCAGTACCAATCTGGGTAACAGCATCGCTAACATTCAGTGTCTGTTTGGATACAGAGAAACCATTCAGACCCAGAGTAGAAGAGTCGATCTGCTGAAGGTCAATGTTGATAGTCTGGCCATCGTTCGCGCCAACCTGGATCGCCATAGAACCGTTTTTAGCCAGCACGTTCACGCCGTTGAACTGAGTCTGACCAGATACGCGGTCGATTTCAGACAGACGGGATTTGATTTCGTCCTGGATTGAAGACAGGTCAGAATCGGAGTTGGTGCCAGTCTGAGACTGAACGGTCAGCTCACGGATACGCTGAAGGTTGTTGTTGATTTCAGACAGCGCGCCTTCAGTGGTCTGCGCCAGAGAGATACCGTCGTTAGCGTTACGTGCAGCCTGAGTCAGACCTTTGATGTTAGAGGTGAAGCGGTTAGCGATAGCCTGGCCCGCAGCGTCATCTTTCGCGCTGTTGATACGCAGACCAGAAGACAGACGCTCGATAGAAGAAGACAGAGCGGACTGGTTCTTGTTGATGTTGTTCTGAGTGATCAGCGAGAGGCTGTTGGTATTAATGACTTGTGCCATGATTTCGATTCCTGTTGTTCATCAAATCTGTTTGGTTAGATTTGGGTTTCCACCCTTCGGCTTCATCGCCGTCAAAGGTGTTATCGTCTGGTCCAAACCAACCTTTAGATCTTTTTTCAGGATCGCGTTAATTTTTTTAGCCACGGAAAAGCTCTTCTCTATTACCGTTATTCCCGCCATTAAAAAAAAGAAATTAACCGTAAACTTTCCCCCATAAAAGCCGATAACCCCACTATTCGTTCTACGTGTCGATAGATTAAGGAATAAATATGGCAAGTATTTCATCATTGGGGATCGGTTCGGGTCTTAAGTTAGCAGACATTCTGGATAGTCTGACCACGGCCGAAAAAGCACAGTTGACGCCGATAACCAAACAACAGTCATCTTATACCGCCAAGCTTAGCGCTTACGGCACGTTGAAGAGTTCGCTGGAAGCGTTTCAGACTGCAAACACCGCGCTGAATAAAGCCGACCTGTTTACGGCGACCAGCACGTCGAGTAGCTCCACGGCATTCAGCGCCACCACTACCGGCAGCGCGATTGCCGGTAAATACACCATCAGCGTGTCGCAGCTGGCGCAGGCGCAAACCCTGACGACCAAAAACGCACAGCCGGATACCAAAACGGCCATTGCCACGGCTGACAGCAAGATCACCTTTACCGCCGGAAACGGTAAAGATCCGGTGACCATCGATATCAGCGCGGCAAATTCCTCGCTGACCGGCATTCGCGATGCGATTAACAAAGCTGACGCCGGCGTGACCGCCAGTATTATTAACGTCGGTAATGGTCAATATCGTCTGTCCATCACCTCCACCGAAACCGGAGCGGACAACGCGGTCAGCATCAGCGTAAGCGGCGATAGCGCCCTGCAATCCTTTATGGGTTACAACGGCACCAGCACCGATGCCAGCAACGGTATGATGGAAAGCGTTACCGCGCAAAACGCGAAGCTGAAGGTGAATAACGTAGATATCGAAAACAGCAGCAACACCATTAGCGATGCGCTGGAAGATATCACCCTGAACCTGAACGACGTCACCACCGGTAACCAGACGCTGACGATTACTAAAGATACGTCTAAAGCGGAAACGGCGATGAAAGCCTGGGTGGATGCCTACAACACCCTTCAGGACAGCTTTGCATCGTTAACCAAATATACGGCGGTTGATGCAGGCACAGATGCGCAGGATTCCAGCAACGGCGCCCTGCTCGGAGACACTACGCTGCGTACTATCCAGACGCAGCTGAAAACCATGCTGAGCAACACCGTCGGCGGAACCGCCTATAAAACGCTGTCTCAGGTTGGCATTACCTCAGATCCAAGCACGGGCAAGCTAGAGCTGAGCAGCGAAAAGCTGAAAAAAGCGCTGACGGAGAACCCGTCTGCGGTGAAAGATCTGGTTGTAGGTGACGGAAAAACCACCGGGATCACCACCACCATGGCCACCCATCTGACTGACTGGCTTTCCAGTAAAGGCATTATCCAGGCGGCCAAAGATGGCGTCAGCAAAACGCTGAACAAGTTAACGGATCAATATAACGCCGTGAGCGAACGTATTGATGCAAGAGTGGCGCAGTACAAAGCCCAGTTTACCCAGCTGGACGTACTGATGACCTCGCTGAACAACACCAGCAGCTACCTGACGCAGCAGTTCGAAAATACGTCCAGCAACAAGTAGTAAACGCTAATCAGACCCGAGGGGGATAACATGTACGGCGCAAAAGGCACGCAGGCCTACGCAAAGATAGAAGTTGAAAGCGCGGTGATGAGCGCCAGCCAGCAGCAGCTGGTAATCATGCTATTTGATGGAGCCCTCAGCGCGCTGGTACGCGCGCGTCTGTTCCTGGCAGACGGTAATATTCCTGCTAAAGGGCTGGCGCTCTCAAAAGCCATCAACATTATCGAAAACGGGCTGAAGGTTGGCCTGGTGGAAAATAACGGTGATGAGCTTACGCAAAACCTGATTGCCCTTTATGCCTATATGGTACGTCGCCTCCTGCACGCCAACGTGAATAACGACGCCAGCGCCATCGAAGAGGTGGAAAACCTGCTGCGCAATATCGCTGACGGGTGGAAGGAGGTTGCCGGTACGCCACAACTGATGCAGGACGCCGTCTAATGAGTAACGCACCGCAACTTTATGCCCTTTATCAGCAACTCCTTGAGCTGAGCCAGTTGATGTTGCGACTGGCGCGGCAGGGACTATGGGATGATCTGATCATCTGTGAAACCGACTATGTTAATGCGGTGCACTCACTGGCTCGTCTCACTCAGGAAAGTGAACCTTCGATGCAGATTCAGGAGCAGCTTCGCCCGACGCTGCGGGTGATCCTGGACAACGAAGGCCAGGTAAAAACATTGCTGCAAGCCAGAATGGATGAGCTGGCGAAGCTGGTTGGGCAATCCTCCATCCAGAAAACCGTTCTCTCCACCTACGGTAATCAGGGCGGTCATGTCCTTGTTCCGCAAAGTAATAGCGATATTAATTAGCCATTTAACTGGCGGGCAAGCGTTAACCGTTTCGTTCGCCAGGCATTTCTGCCAAACCTGCTCCATACTTGAGTTTCGCGACCTCATGGAGATGGTGCATGCGCAACCCAACACTTTTACAATGTTTTCACTGGTACTACCCCACCGGCGGTGAATTGTGGCGAGAAGTCACGGCATTAGCCCCCAACCTGAACGAAATCGGCATCAATATGGTCTGGTTACCCCCGGCCTACAAAGGCGCATCCGGCGGCTATTCCGTCGGGTATGACTCTTATGACCTTTTCGACCTCGGTGAGTTTGACCAGAAAGGCAGCGTCGCCACCAAATACGGCGATAAAGCCCAACTGCTGGAGGCCATCAACGCCTTAAAAAGCAACCAGATTGCGGTGCTTCTGGACGTGGTGGTCAACCATAAAATGGGGGCCGATGAAAAGGAACCCGTCCGCGTGCAACGCGTGGATGCTCAGGATCGCACCCAAATCAGCGATGAGATCATCGAATGTGAAGCCTGGACGCGCTACACCTTCCCCGTTCGGGCCGGGCAGTATTCGCAGTTCATCTGGGATTACAAATGCTTTAGCGGTATCGACCACATTGAAAATCCCAGTGAGGACGGTATCTTCAAAATCGTTAACGACTACACCGGCGAAGGCTGGAACGATCAGGTCGACGACGAGATGGGCAATTTCGATTACCTGATGGGTGAAAATATTGATTTTCGCAACCACGCGGTGACGGAGGAGATCAAATACTGGGCGCGCTGGGTGATGGAGCAAACACACTGCGACGGCTTCCGCCTGGACGCGGTAAAACACATTCCGGCCTGGTTCTATAAAGAGTGGATTGAACATGTCCAGGAGGTGGCCCCGCAGCCTCTGTTTATTGTGGCGGAATACTGGTCTCACGAAGTGGATAAATTGCAGCAATACATCAATCAGGTGGACGGCAAAACCATGTTGTTTGACGCGCCGCTGCAAATGAAATTTCACGAAGCGTCACGCCAGGGACGCGACTACGATATGAGCCAGATTTTCACCGGTACGCTGGTGGAAGCCGATCCGTTCCATGCCGTAACGCTGGTGGCCAACCATGACACCCAGCCCTTGCAGGCGCTGGAAGCCCCGGTTGAAGCCTGGTTCAAACCGCTGGCCTACGCGCTCATCCTGCTGCGTGAAAACGGCGTGCCGAGCGTGTTCTACCCGGATCTTTTTGGCGCCAGCTATGACGACACTGGCGGGGATGGTGAGACGTATCACATTGATATGCCGGTGATTGAACAGCTCCACGAGCTGATCCTCGCCCGGCAGCGTTTTGCCCACGGCGTGCAAACCCTCTTTTTCGATCATCCAAACTGCATTGCGTTTAGCCGCAGCGGGACAGAGGAGCACCCGGGCTGTGTGGTGGTGCTGTCGAATGGTGATAACGGTGAGAAGACGATCTGCCTCGGCGAGAATTACGGCAATAAGACCTGGCGGGATTTTTTAGGCAACCGCGAGGAAACCGTGACCACGGCGGCGGATGGCGAAGGGACGTTCTTCTGTAACGGGGGAAGCGTCAGCGTCTGGGTGATTGAAGACGCGCTGTAGTACGGGAAAGGTACGGCCTGATGCCCTCACCCCGACCCTTTCCCACAGGGAGAGATATCTCCAGTAATTTGAAAGCAGAAGCAATAACGTTGCCTTCATAATAACTGAGGACTTTCAGCGATGCCCTGGTCCGGCTGTAAATCGCCGAAGCGTTTCCGTAAGGCCGGGGCGAGGCGCAGGGAAGCGCCGAGAGGGCGTGGCCTGCATGGATGCAGGCTCATGCCCGACCCGATAGCCTGAAGGAAAAAGCTGAGGGTACCGCGAAGCGGCGATTTTCCGCCGGGAGCCCGGGTCGCCAGGGTGGTGGCGACTGAGCCACCCTGGCACGTTCACCGCTCATGTCGCTACAGAGTAGCAAGGAACATAAAGTGAACGGAATGACCACCAGAGCCGTATGTTCCCCCTCACCCCAGCCCTCTCCCTCCAGGGAGAGGGGGCCGACGGTGAAGACATTATTTTGTGGAGATCCCTCAGACCACGGGTAGAGGGCGCAAACTCCAAAACGGTTACGGAAGCTTACTCTCCAGCGGATTCTTGCTCAGGTAATCTGCGCATTCCACCGTTGGGCGGTCAACTTTGTACAGTTCCATGCCGTCATACTCCAGCGCCGCCCCATCACGATCGAGCGGATAGACGTCTCGTTTTTCGGTCACGTTATAATAATCATCTGAACGCAGCATGATCTTACCCGGCACCGCGATAACGCGCTGCCACTGACGGCAGTCCAGGGTATCACCCTCTGGCGTCACCACCAGCGTGGCAATCGCCTCCGGGCTCACCATCGCGCTCTGCGGCCCTTTCGACTGCCAGTAACCTGCCAGATGCGAAGGTGCCGGATGCTTAACCACTTCCTGATAGTTTTCGACCTGAACGCATCCCGCTAACGTCAGCATTGCAGCCACAATTGCTACTTTTTTCATCATCTTTCCTGCATGCGAAGAAAAAAATATTGTGGCATTAAAGCCATCAGGCTGCCAGCGTAAGATTGGAAGGTTTCACACCTGCATCGACATCACGTCCTGATACGCCGACACCAGCTTGTTACGTACCTGCAACCCCATCTGCAATGACACCGACGCTTTTTGCAGATCGGCCATCACATCGTTGAGCGCCACGCCGGGTTCACCGAGGGTAAATCTCTCAGCCTGGGTACGGGCCGCGTTTTGCTTATCGCTGATCCGGTCCAGCGCCGCATGCAGTTGACCGGCGAAGCTAATGCCCTGCGGCTGGTCAGCCACGCTCTGATTACGGGCGGTCATCGCCGTTGCCTGTAACTGACTGAGTACCCCTTCAATGCCCTGTATAGCCATGACTCTCCCCTGGATGGTTTTTTACGAGGTCAAGACTAACAGCTTGTCAATAAGATAATGGCGGTAAATAGCGTTAAAAAACCAGGTTATTTGACGCATAGAAAATCCCGAATCATCAAATAATGGCAGGGCCATCAGTATGGAACTTTTGTCGTGTTTGCCGACCCGGGAGTCAGTTTTGTTTCTCTACACGAATAACGTAAACCACCAGGATTTAAGAGGTGCGCAATGAGTGCGACAGCAGCATCGACAGCGCCGCAGAATAAATCACTCGAGTGGATGAACCGCCTTCGCGCCAACCCTAAGATCCCGTTGATTGTGGCAGGCGCTGCCGCCATTGCGATCGTTGTCGCGATGGTCTTATGGGCAAAAAGCCCGGATTACCGCACGCTCTACAGCAACCTTTCCGACCAGGATGGCGGTGCCATCGTCACCCAGTTGACCCAGATGAACATCCCGTATCGCTTTGCCGATAACGGCGGTGCGCTTGAAGTGCCGGCAGATAAAGTGCACGAGCTTCGCCTGCGTCTCGCCCAGCAGGGGCTGCCGAAAGGCGGCGCGGTTGGGTTTGAACTGCTGGATCAGGAAAAATTCGGCATCAGCCAGTTCAGCGAGCAGGTTAACTACCAGCGTGCGCTGGAAGGTGAGCTGGCCCGTACGATTGAAACCTTAGGCCCGGTGAAAAGTGCCCGCGTGCACCTGGCGATGCCTAAGCCGTCCCTGTTTGTCCGCGAACAAAAATCCCCTTCTGCCTCTGTGACGGTTAACCTCGAACCTGGCCGTGCGCTGGATGAAGGGCAGATCAGCGCCGTCACGCACCTGGTCTCCAGTGCGGTAGCCGGTCTGCCGCCGGGTAACGTTACGCTGGTGGATCAGAGCGGTCACCTGCTGACGCAGTCCAACACCGCCGGGCGCGATCTCAACGACGCCCAGCTGAAATACGCCGCCGACGTGGAAGGCCGTCTCCAGCGTCGCATCGAAGCGATTCTGGGCCCGGTGGTGGGCAACAGCAACGTGCATGCGCAGGTCACCGCGCAGATTGATTTCTCGAATAAAGAACAGACCGAAGAGCAGTACGCCCCGAACGGGGATGCTTCTCGCGCCGTGTTACGCTCGCGTCAGATCAATGAGACGGAACAGGTCGGTGGCCAGTATCCTGGTGGTGTGCCGGGTGCGCTCTCTAACCAGCCTGCGCCTGCCAACGCCGCGCCAATCTCCACGCCGCCGGCCAACCCGCAGAACGGTCAGCAAACGAATCAGCAGACGACCTCGACCGCGAACAGTGCCGGCCCGCGTAACAGCAGCCGTAACGAAACGACCAACTACGAAGTCGACCGGACTATCCGCCATACCAAACTGAACACGGGCGATATTCAGCGTCTCTCTGTTGCCGTGGTGGTGAACTACAAAACGCTGCCGGACGGTAAACCGCTGCCGCTCACGGCAGAGCAGATGAAGCAGATCGAAGATTTGACCCGCGAAGCGATGGGCTTCTCTGAAAAACGTGGCGATACCCTCAACGTTGTGAACTCACCGTTCAACCCGGTGGATGAGACCGGTGGCGAACTGCCGTTCTGGCAACAGCAGGCGTTCTTCGATCAGCTGATGTCCGCAGGCCGCTGGCTGCTGGTGTTGATTGTTGCGTGGCTGCTGTGGCGTAAGGGTGTCCGTCCTCAGCTTCAGCGTCGCGCTGAAGCCGAAAAAGCTGCGCTGGAACAGAAGAACGCGCGTCCGGACGAGGAAGAAGCGGTTGAAGTTCGTCTCAGCAAAGATGAACAGATGCAGCAGCGTCGTGCTAACCAGCGTATGGGCGCAGAGGTGATGAGCCAGCGCATTCGCGAAATGTCAGATAACGATCCGCGCGTCGTCGCGCTGGTCATCCGCGGTTGGATGGGTAACGAACATGAGTAATACGCTTACAGGCACCGATAAGAGCGTCATCCTGCTGATGACCATTGGCGAAGATCGCGCGGCGGAGGTGTTTAAACACCTCTCTCAGCGAGAAGTGCAGATCCTCAGCGCGGCGATGGCCAACGTGCGCCAGATCTCCAACAAGCAACTGACCGAAGTGCTGGCGGAGTTTGAGCAGGAAGCCGAGCAGTTTGCTGCGCTCAACGTCAACGCCAACGAATACCTGCGCTCCGTGCTGGTTAAGGCGCTGGGCGAAGAGCGCGCCGCCAGCCTACTGGAAGATATTCTCGAAACGCGCGACACCGCCAGCGGGATCGAAACGCTCAACTTTATGGAGCCGCAAAGCGCGGCCGATCTTATCCGCGACGAGCACCCGCAGATTATCGCCACCATTCTGGTCCACCTCAAACGGGGGCAGGCGGCCGATATTCTGGCGCTGTTCGACGAGCGCCTGCGCCACGACGTGATGCTGCGTATCGCCACCTTTGGCGGCGTCCAGCCAGCCGCGCTGGCGGAGCTGACCGAAGTGCTGAACAACCTGCTCGACGGCCAGAACCTCAAGCGCAGCAAAATGGGCGGCGTGAGAACGGCAGCGGAAATCATCAACCTGATGAAAACGCAGCAGGAAGAGGCGGTTATTACGGCGGTGCGCGAGTTCGACGGCGAACTGGCACAGAAAATTATCGACGAGATGTTCCTGTTCGAAAACCTGGTCGAAGTGGACGATCGCAGCATCCAGCGCCTGCTTCAGGAAGTGGATTCGGAGTCCCTGCTTATCGCCCTCAAAGGCGCCGAGCAGCCGCTGCGCGAGAAGTTCCTGCGCAACATGTCCCAGCGTGCGGCCGATATCCTGCGCGACGACCTGGCCAACCGTGGCCCGGTGCGTTTGTCTCAGGTGGAGAACGAACAGAAAGCGATCCTGCTTATTGTTCGTCGTCTGGCAGAAACCGGCGAGATGGTGATTGGCAGCGGAGACGACACCTATGTCTGATGAACTGTCGTGGAAGCGCTGGACGCCTGACGACCTCTCCCCTCCCACCGCAGAGTTCACCCCTGCCATAGTGTCGTCCGATGAGGGCGACGCCGGGGCGGGCGTGCCCGAGCTGAGTGAAGAGGAACAGCGCGCCCAGATGCTGGCCCAGATGCAAATGCAGGCGCACGAGCAGGGCTTCAACGCCGGGATGAACGAAGGCCGTCAGACCGGGCACGCACAGGGTTATCAGGAAGGGCTGGCGAAAGGTTTAGAGCAGGGCATTGAGCAGGCGCGCCAGCAGCAGGCGCCGCTGCATGCCCGCATGCAGCAGCTGGTGAGCGAGTTTCAGCACACGCTGGATGCGCTGGACAGCGTGATTGCTTCGCGCCTGATGCAGATGGCGCTGGAGGCGGCCCGTCAGGTGATCGGCCAGACGCCGGTCGTGGATAACGCCGCGCTGATTAAGCAAATCCAGGGGCTGCTCCAGCAGGAGCCGCTGTTCAGCGGCAAACCGCAGCTGCGCGTGCATCCTGATGATTTGCAGCGCGTGGAAGAGAGCCTCGGCGCGACGCTGAGCCTGCACGGCTGGCGGCTGCGCGGCGATCCGTCGCTCCATCACGGAGGCTGTAAGGTCTCGGCGGATGAGGGCGATCTGGATGCCAGCGTCGCGACCCGCTGGCAGGAACTGTGCCGCCTGGCGGCACCGGGAGTCGTCTGATGACCGCACGCCTTACGCGCTGGCTTAACACGCTCGATAATTTTGAAACGAAGATGGCGCAGCTGCCATCCGTTCGTCGTTATGGACGCCTGACGCGTGCCACCGGTCTGGTCCTGGAAGCCACGGGTCTGCAACTTCCGCTCGGCGCCACCTGCGTGATTGAGCGTCAGGACGGGAGTGAGACGCGTGAAGTGGAAAGTGAAGTGGTCGGGTTTAACGGCCAGCGACTGTTCCTCATGCCCCTTGAGGAAGTGGAAGGGATTTTGCCCGGCGCCCGCGTCTACGCAAAAAACATCAGCGGTGACGGCCTGCAAAGCGGCAAACAGCTCCCGCTCGGTCCGGCGCTGCTGGGCCGCGTGCTGGACGGGAGCGGCAAACCGCTCGATGGCCTGCCCTCCCCTGATACCACCGAAACCGGCGCGCTGATCACCCAACCCTTTAACCCACTGCAACGCACGCCAATCGAGCACGTACTGGATACCGGCGTGCGGCCAATTAACGCCCTGCTCACCGTGGGACGCGGCCAGCGTATGGGGCTGTTTGCCGGCTCCGGCGTGGGTAAATCGGTCCTGCTCGGCATGATGGCGCGTTATACCCAGGCGGACGTTATCGTCGTCGGCCTGATTGGTGAGCGTGGTCGCGAAGTCAAAGATTTCATCGAAAACATTCTTGGTACGGATGGCCGCGCCCGCTCCGTGGTGATCGCCGCGCCTGCGGACGTGTCGCCGCTGCTGCGTATGCAGGGTGCCGCCTACGCCACGCGAATCGCGGAAGATTTCCGCGACCGGGGCCAGCACGTGCTGCTGATTATGGACTCCCTGACCCGCTACGCGATGGCGCAGCGTGAGATTGCGCTGGCCATCGGCGAGCCGCCCGCGACCAAAGGTTACCCGCCGTCGGTCTTCGCCAAGCTCCCGGCGTTGGTTGAGCGCGCGGGGAACGGCATCAGCGGCGGAGGCTCCATCACCGCGTTCTATACGGTACTGACCGAAGGCGATGACCAGCAGGACCCGATTGCCGACTCCGCGCGCGCGATCCTCGACGGCCATATCGTGCTGTCGCGCCGTCTGGCCGAAGCCGGGCACTACCCGGCGATTGATATTGAAGCCTCGATCAGCCGTGCGATGACGGCCTTGATCACCGAACAACACTACGCCCGCGTGCGTAACTTCAAACAACTGCTCTCCAGCTTCCAGCGCAACCGCGATCTGGTAAGCGTCGGAGCGTACGCCAAAGGCAGCGATCCGATGCTCGATAAAGCGATTGCCCTCTGGCCGCAGCTGGAGGCATTTCTGCAACAGGGTATTTTTGAACGCGCCGACTGGGAAGATTCCCTCCAGGCACTGGAGCTGATTTTCCCGCAGGTGTAACACAGGTGGAGGGCGAAGGTCATGGCGCAGAACAGCGCGTTATCAACGCTGAAAGATCTGGCTGAAAAAGAAGTTGATGATGCCGCATTGCAACTTGGCGCAATGCGACGCGGGTGCCAGCAGGCTGAAGAACAGTTGAAGATGTTAATCGACTATCAGCATGAATATCGCACCAACCTTAACACCGACATGACGCAGGGCATTGGTAGCCAGCGCTGGATTAACTATCAGCAGTTTATCCAGACGCTGGAAAAGGCGATTGAGCAGCATCGCCAGCAGCTTAACCAGTGGACGCAAAAAGTCGATACCGCGCTGAATTTCTGGCGCGAGAAAAAACAGCGGTTGCAGGCCTGGCAAACCTTACAGGACCGGCAGATTGCAGCCTCGACCCTGGCGGAAAACCGTCTGGATCAGAAAAAAATGGATGAGTTTGCCCAGCGCGCATCAATGAGGAAACCAGAATGATCACACTGCAACAACTGCTGATGACCGACAGCGACCCGTCCGGCTGCACGCTGACCGGAAAAGGCGCTGAGGGCGCGCAAGATTTTCTCTCTCTGCTGGCGGGCGCGCTGACCGAGACCACCGGCAAAGGCAAAGATGCTCCGCTGACGCTGGCCGATCTGAAAGCGGCGGGAAGCAAGCTGTCGACAGCGGCACAGGAAAAAAACGGTGATACCACGCTCCAGGCCAAAATCGCCGAGCTGCTCTCGCGCCAGGAGACCCTGACTGATGAAGATACCGCCGTCTCCCTGCAAAGCCTCGTCTCCGGCCTGAAACCCGCAGCGAATACGGATGCGCTGAAGGCGCTGACCCGGACGGACGCGAAAGCAAACAGCGAGACCACGACTGAAGAAGAGGAGCTGGCCGGGTTAAGCGCGCTGATGGCGATGTTACCGCACCAGCAGACTACCACCCCAATGGCGACGCAGCCAGCAAGCACCGGGGAGGTCGCCCCCCGTGCCGCCCTCCCCTCTGCGCTAGCCCAGACGGACAACGGCCAGCATCAGCCGCTTAGCCATGCGTTAACGGGTCAGGAAAAAACGTCGGTTCAGGACAGCGACACGTCGCTGCCCGCCACGGCAGCCGTTACGCCAGCTGTTGCCGCCGTCGCGGAGAAGCAGGACGTAGTGAGCACGGCGTCGTCTGCCGCCAGCCCAACCGCGACGCTGGCCCCGATCGTTAGTCACCTGGCACCCCCCCAGCCTGCCGCTACCGTTGCGACCGCGCCGGTGTTAAGCCAGCCGCTGGGCACGCACGAATGGCAGCAGAATCTAAGCCAGCACATCACCCTGTTCACCAGACAGGGCCAACAGACCGCAGAGCTACGCCTGCACCCGGAAGATCTGGGTCAGGTGCAAATTTCGCTTAAGCTGGATGACAACCAGGCGCAGTTGCAGATGGTTTCGCCCCACAGCCACGTTCGTGCGGCGCTGGAAGCGGCCCTGCCGATCCTGCGCACGCAGCTTGCGGAAAACGGCATACAGCTTTCCCAAAGCAGCGTCAGCAGCGAAGGCTTTGCCGGGCAGCAGCAATCTTCATCCGGGCAACAACAGCACGCTTCGCGTTCAGGCCAGCATGGCGGGTTTAACGAGGAGAGCGAAGAGTTATTGCCAACCCCTGCCGCCCTGCAATCCGCCGCGCGCGGCAGCCGTGCCGTAGACATCTTTGCCTAAACGCCAGAGGTAACGTGATTATCCCCGTCTTTTCCACGCTTTGACCTAAGCCGGACACGGGATAATCACCGTATTAAGCTGTACCGAAACAGGAAGCTCGTATCAGATGACAGACTCCGCTATCACCAAAAAAAGCAAGCGTTCCATCTGGATCCCGCTGCTGGTGTTGATTACCCTCGCGGCCTGCGCCACCGCAGGCTACAGTTACTGGCGTATGCAGCAGGAACCCTCCAGCGCAGCCGCCAAAGCTGAAGCGCCGCCTCCACCGGCGCCGGTCTTCTACCCGCTGGATACGTTCACCGTGAACCTCGGCGATGCGGATCGCGTGCTTTACGTGGGCATTACGCTGCGTCTGAAAGATGAAGCGACCCGTGCACGTCTGAACGACTACCTGCCAGAAGTGCGTAGCCGTCTGCTGCTGCTGTTTTCTCGTCAGGATGCCTCCGCGCTCGCCACCGATGTGGGCAAGCAAAAGCTGGTCGATGCGATCAAACAGACGCTGGCGACCCCGCTGGTCAATGGCCAACCTAAGCAGGAAGTCACTGACGTTCTGTATACAGCCTTCATTCTGCGGTAACGACATGGGCGACAGTATTCTTTCTCAGGCAGAAATCGATGCGCTGCTCAATGGCGACAGCGATAAGAGTGACGATCCGAAGCCGGGTCTGACCGGCGACGATAATATTCGTCCCTACGATCCCAATACCCAGCGTCGCGTGGTGCGCGAGCGTTTACAGGCGCTGGAGATCATCAATGAACGTTTCGCACGTCAGTTCCGAATGGGGCTGTTTAACCTGCTGCGTCGTAGCCCGGATATCACCGTCGGTGCGATCCGCATTCAGCCGTATCATGAGTTTGCCCGCAACCTGCCGGTGCCAACCAACCTTAACCTGATCCATCTGAAACCGCTGCGCGGTACCGGCCTGGTGGTGTTCTCGCCAAGCCTGGTATTCATCGCAGTGGACAACCTGTTCGGTGGCGATGGCCGTTTCCCGACCAAAGTGGAAGGCCGCGAGTTTACCCATACCGAACAGCGCGTTATCAACCGCATGCTGAAGCTGGCGCTGGAATCCTACAGCGACGCGTGGAAAGCGATTAACCCGCTGGAAGTGGAGTACGTGCGTTCCGAGATGCAGGTGAAGTTTACCAACATCACCACTTCACCGAATGACATCGTGGTGAACACCCCGTTCCACGTCGAGATCGGCAACCTGACGGGCGAGTTCAACATCTGCCTGCCGTTCAGCATGATTGAACCGCTGCGCGAACTGCTGGTGAACCCGCCGCTGGAGAACTCACGCCATGAAGATCAGAACTGGCGTGAGAACCTGGTGCGCCAGGTTCAGCACTCGCAGCTGGAGCTGGTGGCTAACTTTGCCGACATCTCCATGCGGTTATCGCAGATCCTGAAATTACAACCCGGCGACGTTTTGCCGATAGATAAACCCGACCGCATTATTGCCCATGTGGATGGCGTACCCGTGCTGACAAGCCAGTACGGCACGATTAACGGCCAGTATGCGTTACGCGTTGAGCACTTGATCAACCCGATTTTGAATTCGCTGAATGAGGAACAGCCCAAATGAGTGACATGAACAATCCGTCCGATGAAAACAGCGGAGCACTGGACGATCTGTGGGCTGACGCGTTAAACGAGCAAAAAACGACGCCGACGAAAAGCGCGGCAGACGCGGTCTTCCAGCAGTTAGGCGGCGGCGACGTCAGCGGGACGTTACAGGACATCGACCTGATTATGGACATTCCGGTCAAGCTGACCGTTGAGCTGGGCCGCACCCGCATGACTATTAAAGAGCTGCTGCGCCTGACGCAGGGTTCCGTTGTAGCCCTGGACGGTTTAGCGGGTGAGCCACTGGATATTCTGATCAACGGCTACCTGATTGCACAGGGCGAAGTTGTGGTGGTGGCCGATAAATACGGCGTACGTATCACCGACATCATTACCCCTTCCGAACGTATGCGTCGCCTGAGCCGTTAAGTATGAAAACCCAGGCAACACTGTCCGCGCCCTCCGCCGTACCCGGCTCCCCGCTGCTTCAGGTGAGCGGCGCGCTGTTCGGTATTATTGCCTTTATCCTTATCGCCGCCTGGCTGGCAAAGCGTTTTGGGCTGGCGGGGAAAACGGCCGGCACGCGCGGACTGAAGGTCAGCGCCAGCACCACACTCGGCCCACGCGAGCGCGTGGTCATTGTGGAAGTGGAAGATGCGCGACTGGTGCTGGGCGTGACCGCCTCCAGCATTAACGTTCTTCACACGCTGCCCCCTGCGCCTGTCACGGTGGAGGCTAACGCCCAGGCCCCTGCGGATTTTCAGTCCGTTATGAAGAGTTTGCTCAAGCGTTCCGGGAGATCCTGATGCGCCGTTTGTTATTGCTTACGCTGGCAGGTCTGGGCCTGTTCGCGCCTTCTGTGTATGCGCAGCTGCCGGGGCTGGTTTCCACGCCGCTGGCGAACGGGGGACAAAGCTGGTCCCTCTCCGTGCAGACGCTGGTGTTCATCACCTCACTGACCTTTATCCCGGCGATCCTGCTGATGATGACCAGTTTCACCCGCATCATCATTGTGTTTGGTCTGCTGCGAAATGCGCTCGGCACGCCGTCCGCGCCGCCCAATCAGGTGCTGCTGGGTTTAGCCCTGTTCCTGACCTTTTTCATTATGTCGCCGGTGATCGACAAGATTTACACCGAGGCGTACCAGCCGTTCAGCGAAGATAAAATTTCCATGCAGGTTGCCCTGGAAAAGGGGGCTCAGCCATTACGTGAATTTATGCTTCGCCAGACGCGCGAAGCGGATTTGGCCCTGTTTGCCCGTCTCGCTAACACGGGCGAGTTACAGGGACCGGAAGCGGTGCCGATGCGCATTCTGCTGCCAGCGTATGTGACCAGTGAGCTGAAAACGGCGTTCCAGATTGGCTTCACCATTTTCATTCCGTTCCTGATTATTGACCTGGTGATCGCCAGCGTCCTGATGGCGCTCGGGATGATGATGGTCCCGCCCGCAACTATTGCCCTGCCCTTTAAGATCATGCTGTTCGTGCTGGTCGACGGCTGGCAGCTGCTGGTCAGCTCGCTGGCGCAGAGTTTCTACAGTTGAGGAGCGCGCAATGACGCCTGAGTCGGTCATGATGATGGGCACGGAAGCGATGAAAGTCGCGATTGCCGTCGCCGCGCCCCTGCTTCTGGTTGCGCTGGTAACCGGTCTGATTATCAGTATTCTTCAGGCCGCCACGCAGATTAACGAAATGACCCTGTCGTTCATCCCGAAGATCATCGCCGTCTTCGTGGCGATTATCGTTGCCGGGCCCTGGATGCTCAATTTGCTGCTGGATTACATGCGCAACCTGTTCACCAATCTGCCTTACATCATCGGCTGACGGACGATGCTGCAATTCACCAGCGATCAGTTTGTTCAGTGGCTCGGGATCTATTTCTGGCCGATGCTGCGCATCATGGCGCTGATCTCCACCGCCCCCATACTCAGTGAAAAGTCGGTGCCTAAACGCATCAAAATTGGGTTGGGCATGGTTATCACCATTATCGTTGCCCCTTCCCTGCCGGCGGTGGATATTCCGATTTTTTCCCCGAATGCGATCTGGATTGCCCTGCAACAGGTGATGATTGGCGTGGCGGTCGGATTTACGATGCAGCTCGCCTTCGCCGCGGTACGAACGGCGGGCGAACTGATCGGTTTGCAGATGGGTCTGTCTTTCGCGACGTTCGTTGACCCGGGCAGCCATCTGAATATGCCCGTGCTGGCGCGTATTATCGACCTGCTGGCGATGCTGTTGTTTCTCTCGTTCAACGGCCACCTGTGGCTCATCTCTATGCTGGTGGACACCTTCCACACGCTGCCGATTGGCGACAACCCGGTGAACAGTAACGCTTTTCTGGCGCTGGTGCGGGCTGCCGGGCTGATCTTCCTCAACGGGCTGATGCTGGCGCTGCCTGTCATAACCCTGCTGCTCACCGTTAACCTCGCATTGGGTTTACTCAACCGAATGGCCCCGCAGCTGTCGGTATTCGTCATCGGCTTTCCGGTGACGTTGACGGTTGGCCTTTTATTAATGTCATTATTGATGCCACTTATCGCCCCCTTCTGCGAGCATTTATTCAGCGAGATATTCAATCTCTTAGCGGATATTGTCAGCGAACTTCCACGCAAATAATAACCCGCAGTGTTTGCAATGTCTTTCTGAGGATATTCCTAAAAATAATCTTGAAAAACATCTACCAGGATATATCTGACGCGGTTTAAATGTTTCTAACCACCTCACAATACTTAATATTTACTTTACTTTAAGATGATTCCTGGCAAATTATACGTAACTTTACGGGATAGTGAGTTCGCCTGAAAGTCTTTGTCATGCTCACAGGTTTTATTAGATTTTTTCCATCCCGTATGGCTGTTTATGAGCTCTCAGGCAGGTGGTGAATTATCGTTACGCATTGAGTGAGGGTATGCCATGTCAACGATCATTATGGATTTATGCAGCTACACCCGGCTAGGGTTAACCGGGTACTTAGCAAGCAGAGGGGTAAGAAAGAGAGACATCAACGATGCACACACCGTTGAAGAACTCGCAGCCGCTTGTGAGACTCACAAGCCCGGCGTGGTGTTTATTAATGAGGACTGTTTCATTCACGACCCCGCTAACAGTCAGCACATTAAGCAGATCATTAATCAGCATCCCAGAACCCTGTTTATTGTTTTTATGGCGATCGCCAATATTCATTTCGATGAGTATTTGTTGGTGCGTAAAAACTTATTAATCAGTTCGAAATCGATTAAACCAGAGTCGCTTGATGACATTCTGGGCGATTATTTGAATAAAGAAGTTAAGAATGTAGGGGCGGTTAACTTACCAACCCTATCATTAAGCAGAACTGAATCAAGTATGCTAAGAATGTGGATGGCTGGACAAGGGACAATTCAGATCTCAGACCAGATGAATATCAAGGCAAAAACAGTATCGTCACACAAAGGAAATATTAAAAGGAAAATTAAAACGCATAATAAGCAAGTGATATACCATGTCGTACGCCTGACAGATAATGTGACGAATGGGATTTTCGTTAATATGCGCTAATTTGCACGGCCATGTTGTACCCTACCTTGATCTCTGGCCTGGCCAGAGATTTTGCTTTTCAGCAGCCGGGCCGGGGAGAAGACGCCCCCGACGCCGACCTATTCCGCCGTTTCCACAAAGATCCCATCCGGGTGCCCCAGTTCGTTGAAGAACCAGATGCCGAGCGGGTAATCTTCCAGCGACACCAGATACATTGTGCCTTCATTAAACTCTTCTATTGCCAGCACCACGCCCGGGCGGCGCGGCCCACCGTCCGTTTTGACGGTTACCCGATCGTTGACCTTCATACATTCCTCCTGTGGTTTTGAGCCAGTGTAGAACAAATTACCCTGGCTGGCATCGCCGCCTGACGCGAATGGCGTTTTTGTGTGCGGTCTATACTTAGCTGTTGAGACGGTTAAATGAGGAGCCCGCCATGAAGACTGACAAAGAGTACAGCGACACCATTAAGCGTGAGGTGGAAGTGGATGTCGATGCCCTGCTTGCCGCCATTAATGAAATCAGTGAGTCCGAAGTTCATCGCGCGGAGGATAATTCAGACCGTGTCGTGGTCAATGGTCGTGATTACCATACCTACCGTGAACTGGCTGAAGCATTCGAGCTGGATATCCATGACTTTAGTGTCTCGGAAACGAACCGCTAAGGCGAAAAAAATCCCGGTCATGGGGATGACCGGGATCAAACTTGCTTATGCAAGAAGCACTTGTAAATTCGTTACACCAGGAAATCTGATGCAGGTAAGACATTATCCCCAACAGATTTGTCTTACAAGCATATATTCTCTTAGCGAATATTATATTTTATACATGTGAATTTTGGTTATGAGTATAAACATGCGCTGCGTGTGGGTTTATCGGGATCGTTTCCACTTCAACGGGACATCAATGCTGAGTTTTTTTAAGACTTTTCTTAGATGAACATCATTATTCAGGAGACGTTATGCCTTCGCTAAAGGAGACTCTGCTCGTCTTTACCGATCTCGACGGTACGCTGCTGGATTTTCACACTCTCGACTGGCAGCCTGCCGCTTCCTGGCTGAAGAGATTACAGGATGAACAGGTACCAGTCATTCTGTGCAGCAGCAAAACCGCGTCCGAAATGCGTGACATCCAGCAGGAACTTGGCCTTGGCGGGCTGCCCTACATTGCGGAAAACGGCGCGGTGATCCAGCCTGACGTACGGTGGGAAAACGCCGCACGGTTCATCTCAGAAAAGAAGCATGACGATATCCGGCAGTTTATTGCCCGGGTGCGCCAGGAGATGCATCTGAAATTCACCACCTTCGACGATGTGGATGAGCGCGTGGTCGCCGAATGGACCGGGCTAAGCCGTCCCCGAGCGGCGCTTGCACGTAAACACGAGGCTTCCGTGACGCTGATCTGGCGTGACAGTGATGAACAAATGAAACGCTTCGCAGCCGAACTGGCCCGGCAGGGGCTGAAGATCGTCCCGGGTGCTCGCTTCTGGCATATTCTGGACACGAGCTGTGGCAAAGACGTGGCGGTGCACTGGCTTGTGGAACAGTATCACCTGCACGACGGATTTGACCCGACAACGCTGGGCCTGGGCGACGGCCCCAATGATGCCCCTCTGCTGGACAGCGTAGCCTTCGCCGTGGTGGTGAAAGGCTTCAACCGGGAGGGGGTCAGCCTTAAGAACAACGATCCCACACGGGTTTATCGCACTCAGCACACCGGACCGGCCGGCTGGCGCGAGGGGCTTGATTACTTTTTAACGTGATCCTGCCAGATGACCCGGTTACGCCCGCGCTGTTTCGCCTCATACAGACGCGCATCGGCGGTGGATTGCAGATTTTCGAAGTGATAATTGCCCTTCTCCTGCGCGCCAGAGACGCCAAACGACGCGCTCACGCGCAGGGTAGTACTTTTCTTAATCAGGATCTCTTTGCTGTCGATACGCTCACGGATCTGCTCTGCAACTTCCGCCGCCTCTTCAAGCGTCATGCCGGGCAGCACCACACAGAACTCTTCGCCGCCGACGCGCCCGGCAATATCTTTAGTGCGCAGGGTACTGGCAATCAGCCCCGCAGCATGGGACAACACCTTATCACCCGCCTGGTGCCCGAACCGGTCATTAATGCTCTTAAAGCAGTCAAGATCGATCTGGATGACAGAGAAAGGCAGCGCCTGCTGTTCACACTGCTTCGCCAGTATTTTCGCCCGCTCAAACAGCGCCCCACGATTATTCAACCGGGTCAGAGGGTCGTGCCAGGCCTGCCATTGCAGCGAATTCTGCAACGAATACATATTACTGACCATGCGCCGGCTCACCAGCCATGAGATGAGCAGCATCGCGGTGAACAGCGCCCAAAGCAATGCCAGCACAATACTGATGCTGCCGAAATCGCCGCGCACCCCTTCTTCCAGGGTGTGCACGCGCAGGACGATGCCATCAAAGTGGTCGAGACGCTCCCAACTGACAAAACGACTCCCCAGGCGAATGCCGCCTTCGGAATCCGATTCTATTGCGTGCGCTATCTGCGCTAGTTCGGGCGCGTCAAAATGATTAACGTCCGCAGCAGATGATCCAGACGTCGCGAGCAGGGTGAGACGACTGTCATACAGCTGGTATTCCCCTTCCGGGTTATCGCCTACGGCCTCCACCAGCAGACGACGCAGGGTGGCAAAGGTGAAATCCATCGCCACCACGCCATACCAGACGTGATTGTAATAAACAGGCACACTGGCGGTGATCAGCGGCTTTTTGCCCACAAAGGAGGAAGGAGGCGAGATAAACCAGCGCACGGCACGCGCACGGTTCTCACGCTCGGACTGTTGGGTAAACCAGGGCTGAGTGACCAGATAGTAGTAACGCTGCACGATATCGCTGGCATTTTCCGGCGTATCCGTTTCCAGAAAGAATCCGGCGCGAGAGACATAAATCACGCGCTCTTCGTTGCCGGAAGAACTGGATGCCAGACGCAATAAATACCCCACTTCAAGCGCGGCGGACAGTTCATTATCAAGAAACTCATCATCGCGATTCAGAAGGGTGGTCTTTTCAACAAAGGCATCAGACACACCGTTGATCGGCAATGTGCGCTGTTTATCAACCTCAATTTGCCAGGTGGGGGATGCGCGCAAACGGGCAAAACGCTTTACCGCATCATGTAGCACGCCAAACGCCAGCGGCGTTTCCAGCGCATCACGCATGCTGTGGCGAAAAAACAGCATTTTATCGACGCTGAACTGGAGTTGTCTGTCCAGCGCACTGGCAACCGTTTCCAGATGGTTACGCTGACTGGAGATATAGGCATCTTCCAGTACCACAACTTCGCGCCAGGTCAGGAGGGTGGAAAAGATCAGGACAACGATAAAACAGAGGTTAACAACCAAACGGGGATTGCTACGCTTATGCAGCCACTGCAAAAAAGATTGTTTTACAACAAAGGTATTGTGCTGCACACGCACTCCCTGAGTGTCGCTCACCATCCGATATGATAAGTCTTCTGCCAGTAAAAACGCCCGGCAAGGCCGGGCGTTGTGTGATTAAGCCTGTTCGCGTTTTTGCCTTTTATCACCAGGCTGAAGCTCATCTTCACGAAAAGCCTCCCGCTTAATGCCGTATCCGTCATGCCACCGGCACTCCACCATTCCACTGGAATAACCGGTGACAATCATGCATGGACCACCATTCTTTGGCTTAACTTCATCACTGACCAAAAAGACCATACCTGCCTCCTGTATCAGGGTGAAACGTTTTCAATTTAGACGAGGAATGGTCTTTTTGCATCCGGGGTCAGCAAAAATTAATGCGATTTTCCGCGTACTTTTTCTACCAGCTTGACCACTGCCACCACAATGACACCTACGATAAAGCCCAACACAAGGTTAAGCAGCGTCGGCAGAATGGCGGCGATCACCGAACCATGTCCCGACGCCAGATGTTCAATTGCATGATGCAGCGAAGCAACGCCGTGCACGATAATACCGCCGCCGACCAGGAACATCGCCAGAGTTCCCACTATCGACAAACTTTTCATCAGCCACGGCGCCAGCACCAGCAGGCTTTTGCCGATAACGCGGGCAATGGCGCTGGATTTTTTTTCCAGCCAGAAGCCGATATCATCCAGCTTGACGATCAGACCGACCAGCCCATACACCCCAACCGTTACAAGAATGGCAATCAACGAAAGCACCATGACCTGATTCATCAGCGGTGCTTCGGATACGATCCCAAGCGTAATCGCCACAATCTCGGCCGAAAGGATGAAGTCAGTACGGATTGCACCTTTGACCTTATCGCGCTCGAACGTTTTTGGATCCTGCGCGGCCAGCGCTTCCAGACGCTGCTGGCGCATTTCCGGGGTGTCTTTCTCTTTGCGTGCGGCAAACATATGCAACACTTTTTCGGCACCCTCGAAGCACAGGAACGCCCCGCCAATCATCAGCAATGGCGTAATGGCCCAGGGTATAAAGGCGCTAATCAGAAGCGCCAGCGGAACAAGGATCACCTTGTTAATAAAGGACCCTTTCGCTACGCCCCACACCACCGGCAGCTCACGGTTCGCCCGCACGCCGCTGACCTGCTGCGCGTTAAGCGACAAGTCATCCCCCAGTACCCCGGCGGTTTTTTTCGCCGCCAGTTTTCCCATGACTGAAATGTCATCCAGCAAGGTGGCGATATCGTCCAGTAATGTTAATAAGCTACTTCCTGCCAAAATCTCTATCCTTCTTTTTTTGCTAATTAAGTGAATAGTATGGAACAAAACTCAGCGCCCGGAAACAGGCACCTCACGTCAACAAAAATTTCACATTAACAATACAATTAAAGCACTCGCCAGCCCGATAGTTTTGGCGTTAACTATGAGCGAACTTTTTATTTCGTCGTGAGGGACTATGCGTTTTCGGCATTTATTACCGCTCATTGGAGCACTTTTTTCCCTGTATATCATCTGGGGATCCACCTACTTTGTCATTCGTATTGGCGTGGAAAGCTGGCCCCCGCTGATGATGGCCGGTATTCGTTTCCTTATGGCTGGCGTGCTGCTGATGGCGTTTTTATTGCTGCGCGGCCACAGGCTACCGCCGCTGCGTCCCCTGCTTAACGCCGCCCTGATTGGCCTGCTGCTGCTGGCGGTGGGCAATGGCGCAGTAACCGTCGCCGAACACCAGAACGTGCCGTCGGGCATCGCCGCCGTGGTCGTCGCGACCGTGCCGCTGTTTACGCTCTGCTTTAGTCGTCTGTTCGGGATCCGCACCCGTAAGCTCGAATGGCTGGGCATCGCGATTGGGCTTGTAGGTATTATCATGCTGAACAGCGGCGGAAACCTGAGCGGAAACCCCTGGGCTGCCGTTATGATCATGATCGGCTCGATGAGCTGGGCGTTCGGCTCGGTCTACGGCTCCCGCATTGAGCTGCCCTCCGGGATGATGGCGGGTGCCATTGAAATGCTCGCGGCAGGCATCGTGCTGCTGATTGCCTCGGCGTTGACGGGTGAAAAACTGACGGCAATGCCAGATCTCTCAGGTTTCCTGGCCGTCGGGTATCTGGCGCTGTTTGGCTCGATTATTGCCATCAACGCCTATATGTACCTGATCCGCAACGTCTCACCGGCGGTTGCCACCAGCTACGCCTACGTTAACCCGGTGGTTGCCGTGCTGCTGGGTACCGGTTTTGCGGGCGAAGTGCTGTCGACGATTGAATGGCTGGCGCTGGGCGTGATTGTCTTTGCCGTGGTGCTGGTCACGCTGGGTAAATATTTACTGCCCGCGAAACCGATTGTCACGGCGTGTGAGGTGGAGAAACCGTGATCGGGTGAATGCCCTGGGTATCGATCTGCGCGGCCTGACCGCCGCCGCAGATCCACTCTTCCAGCCGCTCCGTCAGTTCCACGTCATTCAGCTTCATTCTTCCGCGCAGTGCGCACTCCCAGACAATCAGCACCCGCCAGCCCTGGGCGTAAAGCTGCGAAACATCGCGTTTATCACGCTCGACGTTCCTGCCAATCTTCTCCAGCCAGAAGTCGGTGCGTGTCGCCGGGACTTTAAACAGATAGCAGTCGTGATGATGCCAGAAACAGCCGTGGGTAAAGATGATGCATTGATACGCATCGATCACGAAATCAGGACGCCCGGCAAGCGTGGCATCCTGAACCCTGAATTCAAACCCGATGGAGGTCAGGAGGCCAGCGATCCGTTTTTCGATCGCGGTATCACGCGTGCCGATGGCACGCATGTTTTTACTCCGCGTGGCCTTATTGTGAACGTCCGCCATTGACGGCCTCACTCTGACGCAGCTGAACGGCCTTGCTGATGCGTGAGGCCAGCAGTTTTGCGACGGCGGCAAAGGCTGGCACCACCACCGAGTTGCCAAACTGACGATAGGCTTGTGTATCCGACACCGGAATGCGAAAACTGTAGCCCTGCGGCGCCTCAAAGCCCATTAAGCGGGCGCACTCGCGCGGCGTTAAGCGCCGCGGTCGGTGCTGTTGATTCTGAGGGTCGTCGAAATCTTTTTCGCCCAGCGCCTTATCCCAGCCCCGATCGATAAGAATTTCCGCGCCATCTTTGTAATAGCGCGCCGACAGCGTACGCGTCACGCTGTCAGGATTAAGCGGATTGACCATGCCAAACCCAAAGCCATTGCCTTTGGCCTGATGCTTTTTGGCATAGCGATAGAGGTATTTCCACAGCACTGGCGTCAGAATGAATTTCGCATCGACGGCGGGCTCCAGCAGATCGGCCACTGTCGGACGGCGCGCCGGATACAGCGAGGGCAAATCGCGCAGCGTAAAATCGCCTTTCAGATTGAGATCGCGGCGGAATCCCACCAGCACGATGCGTTCGCGGTGCTGTGGCAGGAAGTGTTTGCCGTCGATAATTTTCGGATCGTCCGGCCCCATGTCCTCTGCATCCGCCACGTCGTAACCCAGTTCATCCAGCGTTTGCATGATAATGCGGAAGGTTTTGCCGCCGTCATGGCTCTTTAAATTCTTGACGTTCTCCAGCACAAAAATTGCCGGGCGGCGGGCATCAATAATCCGGGCAACATCAAAGAACAGTGTGCCCTGCGTATCACAGGCAAAGCCGTGCGCACGTCCCAGCGCGTTCTTTTTCGACACGCCAGCCAGTGAGAACGGCTGACACGGGAAGCCTGCCAGCAGCACATCGTGCGCCGGAATGGTGTTGCGAATGTGCTCAGCGGCTTCTTCGTCGCTGACGCCGGTTTTGTGGCTCAGGGTGACGTCGCGGATGTCGGCATTAAACTGGTGCTCGTTGGGGTCGCAGTACCAGTTCGCCTTATAGGTGCGGACGGCATGTTTGTTCCATTCACTGGTGAACACGCACTGCCCGCCAATAGCTTCAAAGCCATGGCGAATGCCGCCAATACCGGCAAAGAGATCGATAAAGCGAAAGGCATAATTCGGATGCGCAGCAGGCGGGTGCGGCAGCAGGTTACGCAGATAACAGAACTCGCCGTCGCTCAGGCGGTGCCCTGCCCTGTCGCTTATCAGCAGCCGCTTGAGTATTGCCGGGCTCCAGTGGCTCTCGCCATGTGCCACCAGCTGGTTTGCCAGCGTTTTAGCATCATACATTTCCAGCAGCTGACGCAGGAGTGCCTGCACGGCTGCCGTTGATTTCTCAACCCGCTCAGGCGCGGGCACAGTCACTGATCGATTTTCCTGCATTCTCTTAACCGGACAATAAAGACAGAAAACAGAGTACCACAGTTCAGGATCGCACACTGCGACGGAAATGGGTCAATATCTGGCTGTCGGTTCCGAGGTAATCGCCCTGTAATTCGGCACTCAGCTTCGCCATAAACTGGATCAGAAAATCGGCATTGTGACGCGCAAGTTCGCGTCCCCGTGCGGTTTGCATGGTGTCCGGCAGGCGCAGGAGTTTGGTCTGAAAGTGATCGAGCGCGAAAGCTTTATCATCCAGCGCACGCGCCCCGGCAAACGGGTCGTCGGCATCAAACAACGCGGTGCCCAGCGCACCGGACACGGCAAAGACGCGCGCAAGGCCGATGGCGCCTAACGCCTCCAGCCGGTCGGCATCCTGGACCGTTTTGGCCTCCGGGCTTTGCGGCGCGATACCGGCACTGAAGCTGTGCGCTTCAATGGCATGCTCAACGGCCGCATACCGATCGGGCGGAAAATCAGGAAAATCGCGGCTCAGGATCTGGCGCGTTTCTCGCGCTGCCAGCCGCGAGGAGTGACTACGCTGCGGGTGATTTTTCGGCAGGCTGACAATGTCATGGAAGTAGCATGCGGTCAGCACAACCAGCGGATCGCAATCCCCGTCAGCCATAATGGTCTGCGCCGTCATCCAGACGCGGCGAAAATGGGCGATATCGTGCGCCGCATCATCAGTAAAATGATTTTCGTCGAGCCAGCGCTCAAAACGGTGCTGCCACTGCGCAAGTTCCATCATCCCATCCTGTTGCTCAAAAGAGAGTGAATTATAATACACCCGAATCAAAACCCTTAATAAATAGAATTTAGAAATACTTAATAATAATTACCCGCTATATTTTCAATGAATTAATTCACGCGAAAAATAAAGAGATAAAAAGAAATATTTTGTGATATTTTTACCAGTTTAATTACATTTATTTTTGAACCTAAATAATAATCCATAGAATAGTATCAGCCATGTAGTTACGGAGGGTAATTACATATATTCAGACAATTTATATTTAAAGGGAATATATAATGAAAAGAAAAGTTCTGGCAATTCTCGTACCCGCGTTATTAATGGCTGGCGCAGCAAATGCGGCGGAAATGTATAACAAAGACGGCAACAAAGTTGACCTGTACGGTAAAGTTGATGCACGTCATACCTTCTCCGACAACCCAGGCGACGACGGCGATGAAACCTATGTCCAGATTGGTTTCAAAGGTGAAACACAAATTAATAACGATCTTATTGGTTACGGCCAGTGGGAATATAAAACCTACGCTAACGATACCGAAGGCGCAGGCGACACCTCTTTTAACCGTCTGGCCTTTGCTGGCCTGAAATACGGCGAATATGGCTCATTCGATTATGGCCGTAATTACGGCGTCGTGTATGACGTTGAAGCCTGGACCGATATGCTGCCAGTATTTGGTGGCGACTCCTATACCTGGACCGACAACTATATGGTTGGCCGTACTAACGGTGTGGCGACCTACCGTAATAATGACTTCTTCGGTCTGGTTAACGGCCTGAACTTTGCACTGCAATATCAGGGTGATAATGAAGGTGCTAACGCAAACGAAAATCAGGAAGGCACCAAAAACGGCCATGATGATGTTCGTTTCCAGAACGGCGACGGCTTCGGTATGTCAACTACCTATGACTTCGATTTCGGTCTGTCGCTGGGTGCCGCTTATTCATCGTCTGACCGTACCAACGACCAGGTTGCTTACGGCGCAGGTACCTATAATCGCTTCAGCAAATATGCCGGCGGTGAACGTGCGGAAGCGTGGACAATCGGTGCAAAATACGATGCGAATGATGTCTACCTGGCAATGATGTATGCGGAAACCCGCAACATGACTCCGTACGGCAACGATGGCATCGCCAACAAAACTCAGAACTTTGAAGCCGTAGCGCAGTACCAGTTTGACTTCGGTCTGCGTCCATCCCTGGCGTGGGTCTATTCAAAAGGCATCGATTTGGGTGGTAACGATTATCATCCAGGCAATGGTTATGACTATGTAGACCAGGATCTGGTTAACTACATCGACGTGGGCATGACCTACAGCTTCAACAAGAACTTCTCCACCTACGTTGATTATAAAATCAACCTGCTGGACGAAGATGATGCCTTCTACAGTGACAACGGTATTGCAACCGATGACATCGTTGGCATCGGTATGATCTACCAGTTCTGATCCCCATAAATAGCAAAGCCCGCAACGCGGGCTTTTTTTATTTGACGCTGAAATATTACGGCGCTTCCTGCAAGGCCAGGCGAACAAACCCGTTATTCTGCGCCAGTAATTCATGTGCTTTCCAGGCATCCATACCCGTCAGCACCATTAGCACCGCCGTTTTACACTGATGGTTACAGCTTTCCAGCGCCGCCTTCGCCTGCGCCCGGGAGCATCCCCCCGCTTCCATTACAATGGCAATTTGTCGCTCGGCCCATCTGGTATTGCTTGCCTCCAGATCAACACGCAGGTTGCTGTACACCCGTCCTGTCCGTATCGCCAGACCGGTGGTGACCATATGCATTATCATGCTTTGCGCAATGCCCGCTTTGGCGTTGGTATACCCGGCAACCACATCCGCGCCCAGATCGGGGGCAATAACCATGCTCGCCAGCTGCGCCGCTTCACTTTGCGCATCCTCCGTAATGAGCGCGACCGTTGAGCCCAGAGACCACGCATGACGCATCGCGCCCCAAACCCATGGCGTTTTGCCGCTGACGGACAGCGCCAGCATCATGTCGTGCTCGCCGAATTTTATCGTCTGAAGGTCGGCAACGCCGCGCGCGTAGCTTCCGGCGTTATCGCCTGCTGTCATCGCAATGACCGGATGTTTTCCCGGCGCGAACGCTTCTGCCGCCTGCTTCGCCACGCCTCCGGACGCGCCTGCGCCGATCAGCACCAGACGTCCGCCGTGACTAAGCGTCGCCGCCGCGTTATCCACCACGCGAGCCAGCATACTTAAGTGAGGGGTAAGTGCAGAAGAGATTTGTGCGTCATCCTGGTGTATGACATTAAGCATATCCAGCGTAGATAATCTGTCGATGTTCATCGTGCTGGCGTGCCGTCTTTCCCTGGCCGTACCGGTAAGCATAATGCTCATAAACTGCCTCCTTATTATGAGTACCCCCACACTATAAAGTGTTTTATACAGGTCACATGAGAGAAGGCTCACGAAACGCCTCTCTTTACATGGCTTTATGAAATGCCCGTCATCAGCGATAATTAGCCCTTTCTTTTTCATCGCGGAGTGTTAATGAGCGATTTGCAGCCCTTCCCCCCGACGCGCAAGCGCCCTATGAAGCTGAATACGCTGGTTACGCTGATGGTGTGCGCCATTATCGGCTCTGTGCTGCTGGTGGTCTTCGCGCTGTACTCTGTGCAGATCACCCGTGCCACGCGCGATGACGTGAAAGATACTGCGCTGGGTATCGCCCGAACGCTGGCCGACAGCCCGGAGATCAAGCGTGGCCTGATGGAATCGCCGCAGGCCGGCATCATCCAGCCGATTGCCCAGGCGGTTACGAAGCGCAACGACCTGCTGTTTACCGTGGTTACCGACTTGCGTGGGATCCGCTATTCCCATCCAAACGAAGCGCTGTTAGGTTTGCATTTTATTGGCGACGATCTGACGCCCGCCCTCGAAGGGAAAGAGAATGTCTCCGTGAACCGCGGCGCACTCGCGGAAGCACTGCGCGTCTTTACGCCCGTTTATGACGATCGGCACGACCAGATCGGCGTGGTCGTGGTGGGTATTTCGCTGAATAAAGTTGAAGATCAGATTGCCCGCGGTCGGCTCAATGCCGTGTGGACCATCTTATTCAGCGTTCTGATGAGCTCAGTGGCGATATGGGGTCTGGTCCGGGTTCTGAAACGTATTCTCTTCGGGCTTGAGCCTTACGAGATCTCCGCCCTCTTTGAGCAGCGCCAGGCCATGTTGCAGTCCCTGCGCGAAGGCGTGATGGCTGTAGATATGCACGGGCGCGTGACGATGATTAACCACACCGCCAGAGAAATTTTGCTCCTGAGCTCGGGTGAGCACTCCGAGAGCAGCGGCGAACCACTGCTGGTCAGCCTGCGGGAAGTGGCGAAAACCGGCATTGCTCGTCAGGATCAAGAGATCGGCTGTAACGGACGGCTACTGCTGTGCAACATGGTCCCCGTGAAAAGCCAGAATCAGGTCATCGGGGCAATCAGCACCTTCCGCGATAAGACCGAAATCAGCCAGTTAATGCAGCGTATCGATGGTATGGTCAACTATGTTGATGCCCTGCGCTCACATACGCATGAGTTTATGAACAAGCTACACGTGATCCTCGGCCTGCTGCACATGAAGCGCTACGATAAGCTGGAAGAGTACATCATCCAGACCGCACAGAATTATCAGACGGATATCGGCGCGATACAGCGCAAGGTTAAATCGCCGGTCATTGCGGGTTTCCTGCTGGGTAAAATCAACCGCGCCAAAGAGGCGGGAGTGACCCTGACGCTGGCCGAGGAGAGTCAGCTTCCTGACACCAGCAATGAAGAGCAGGTTGCGGTTCTGATCACCGTGCTGGGCAATTTAATCGAAAATGCCCTGGATGCGATGGAAGGTCAGCCGGAAGGCGAGATCGGCCTGCTGCTGCATTATCAGAACGGCTGGCTGAGCGGTGAGGTCAGCGATGACGGTCCCGGCATTGATCCCGAGCGGCTGGAGGCTATTTTTACAAAGGGCTACTCAACAAAAGGTGAAAACCGTGGCGTTGGGCTGTTCCTTGCACGTCAGCAGATCCAGAACCTGGGCGGAGATATTACCGTCGAGTCGGAGCCTGGCGTATTTACCCAATTTTTTGTTCAGATCCCCTGGGATAGCGAGAGGAATATCGCGTGATAAATGTATTAATTGTCGATGATGACGCCATGGTAGCCGACCTCAACCGTCTGTATGTTAACCGCGTTGAGGGTTTTAACTGCTGCGGCGTCGCTTCCACGCTCAACCAGGCCGAAGCATTGATCGCAAACCCAGGCCAGCCGATCGATCTGGTGCTGCTGGATGTCTATATGCAGCAGGATAACGGGCTGGATCTATTGCCCATCATCCGGGCATCGGGCCGCCCGATTGACGTTATCATGATTTCGTCAGCATCCGACGCCGCAACGATCCAGACGTCGATACACTATGGCGTGGTGGATTACCTGATTAAACCGTTCCAGTTCCCGCGTTTTGAAGAGGCGCTGAACGGCTGGAAGGCAAAGCGCAGTCTGATGGGCTCGCATCAGTATTATGAACAGGCCGACGTCGACAGGCTGATCCACGGCGGCGCGCCGGAGCTGGCCGACAGCAAAAAATTACCGAAAGGCTTAACGCCGCAGACGCTGCGCACCATTTGCCAGTGGATCGACAGCCATCCGGAGATAGAATTTTCCACCGACGATCTGGCGAATGCGGTCAACATTTCCCGCGTGTCCTGCCGCAAATACCTGATCTGGCTGGCGCAAATCAATATCCTGTTCACCAGCATTCACTACGGCGCCACCGGTCGACCGGTATATCGCTACCGTTTGCAGCCGGAACAGGTCGGCCTGCTCAAACAGTACTGCCAGTAATTCGGTAGCTGTCGTCCAGAAGGGTAAAACGGAAGTGGTGCATCGAGGAGATCACCACTTCTTTTGTTTTGGTGACAAAAATGGCTTCAATATCGGGGCGCGAACGCAGCGCGGCGCAGCCCTGCTCCACGCCCATGCCGTAGATCAGCGTGGTCCAGATATCGCCGTCGAGGGAGTCTTGCGAAATAATCGTCACGCTGTCCAGTTCGTTATCCAGCGGGTAGCCGGTTCGCGGGTCAAGTATGTGATGATAACGTTTGCCGTTCTGCTCGAAGTAGCGCTCATAGGTGCCTGACGTCACAACCGACCGGTTTTCTACCGTTATGGCGCCAATCAGCGCGTCACCAGCGAACGGTTTTTTCAGCCCGACGCGCCAGCCACCCTCCGGCGAGCCTAACGTCTGGACGTTGCCGCCAAGGTTGATCAACCCGAGTTCGGCGCCCTCTTTATGCAGGTAATCCCGCACCCTGTCGGCGATATAACCTTTGGCGATAGCCCCCAGATCGATCTCCATTCCCTGGCGTGTAAGAAACACGCTGCTGTTGGCGTCATCCAGTACCACGTTCGCAGGATCCGTGATACTCAGCAAGGCGGCGATCTCGTCCGCGGGCGGTACAGCGTCCCCCTTAAAGCCAATTTTCCAGCGTTTGACCAGCGGACCTATCGCCAGGTTGAACGCACTGTCTGTAGGCAGGCTGGCCGCTTTCGCACAGCGGATCAGGTCAAACACCGGGCGACTGACGACAACCGGATGCTGACCGGCAGCATGGTTGACGTCCATCACCTGCGAATGCGCACGGTTGACGGTGAGGAGATCTTCGTACTGTTTGATCAGGCGAAACACGCGGGACGCGAGGGCTTCGTCATGGGAGAAGAGTTTCAGGAGGATGGGCGAGCCCATCAGAACGGCGTTGTAGCTGTAAACGCGATGGCTATCAGGCATTACATAAGTCCTCAGATGTAGCCCCGGCAAGCACCGCGCCGCCGGGGAAACAGGAGCCTTACCGTGTTTTCGAACGCATAGCCGCCTGATGTCCGGCAAGCGTACCAAAAATAATGATATCTGCCACCGCATTACCACCGATGCGGTTACCGCCGTGGATACCCCCGACAACCTCACCCGCAGCAAACGCTCCCGGCAATACGTTGTGGTTGCTGTCCAGCACGCAGGTTTCTGTATTGATGGTCACACCGCCCATGGTGTGGTGCACGCCCGGCGCAATCTGAATGGCATAGAACGGCCCTTCGTTGATAGGCGCACGCAGCGCGGTGGTGCGGCCAAAATCATCGTCATGCTGTTTTTCCACAAAGCCGTTGTAGCGTTCCAGCGTTGCCAGGAACTGGTGGTGATCCATCCCCAGCGCTTCCGCCAGGGCTTTTGGCGAGCTGGCGCTGGTGACAAACCCTTTCGCGATGTACTCATCCGCGGCTTTGTTTTTGGCGCGAACATGCTCGTCAAAGACGATGTAAGCGTATTTCTCCGGCAGCGCGATGATTTGCGCCGAGACTTTGTCGCGGGTCGACATTTCGTTATAGAAGCGGTTGCCCTGCTGGTTTACCAGAATCGCCCCGCCGCCGCGGATGGATTCGGAAATCAGGTACGACGTTTTCTGCTCAACGGTTGGGTGGATCTGGATTTCGCCCATATCGACGGTGCCTGCGCCAATACGCTCCAGCAGTGCGATACCGCCGCCGGTTGCGCCTTTGTGGTTAGTCGTCACGAACCCTTCCAGGTCCGGACGGTATTTCACCACCATCTGGCTGTTGGCGCTGAAGCCGCCCGTCGCGACAATTACGCTTTTAGTTGCCACGGTGAGGGTTTCGTTCTCTTCGGTGGTCAGACGCACGCCGGTCACTTCGCCGTTTTCGAAGATGATGTCGCTCACGGAGGTATCCAGCATCACCTCGATGTTGCGTTTGTTGACATTGCGCACCAGGCCGCTAATCAGATATCCGCCCACCGCGGAACCATCTTTCGGACGGTGCGTACGGTCGATGCTCATCCCGCCGGTGGTGGTGATGTCGTTGAGCATAATGCCGCGCGTTGCCAGCCATTCGATGGCCTGCGGCGCGTTCTCGACAAAGCGACGCAGCAGTTCAGGGTTGTTCTTATTGCCACCGCCTTTCAGGCTTTCCTGGTAGAACAGCTCTTTGCTGTCCTGAATGCCCTTCACGCGCTGGAAGCGGGTCTCCGCCGCGTTCATCCCGGCAGAGGCTTTAATGGTGTTCCCGCCAATAGTCGGCATTTTCTCAACGATCAGCACGCTCGCGCCTTCGTCGTGCGCCTGAATCGCCGCCGCCAGACCGGCGCCGCCGCTGCCGACCACCACCACGTCCACGCTTTTAGTCTCATTCGGGTCAGCGCCCTCTTCTGCCGCCAGCGCTTTGCTGGATTTCAGCATCGCCTTCGAGACCGCTTTTTTCACCGCCTCGCTCTGGCTGGTCGCGCCGGTGATAGCATCCACGTGCGGGGTATTGGCATCCAGAATTCGGGTGCGGATCTCTTCGAAGCTGGTGACAAACTCGACGTCTTCACTCGGGCCGGAGGCCAGTTCGATATCGGCGATGCGGTCGGTTTCGAGGCTGACGTTAATCACCAGTTCGTTAGCATCGTCCTGCACTTTTTCAATAAAGGTGCCCGGTTTGAATTTAGATTCGCCCATGCTCATGTCGCGGATCATCGCTTCCACCAGCGAGAAGCGCCACAGCGGTTCCGGGATGCTCAGTTCTTCGCGTCGGGTACTGTCCATAAACAGCTCCAGGCTTTCGCCCGCCGCGATGCGATCGGTCCAGTCTGGATAGGCGATGGTGGCGCGGCCAACGGCTATCAGGTCGTAACCGTGATCCAGCGCTTCATTCACATCCGTGGCATTCACCACGCCGCCAACGCCCATCACCGGTACCTGCGCCAGCGTGTCAGAGCGCATGGCGCAGTATTTTTCGATAAGTGGCGTCGGGTCCTGAGTATCGACGATAGAAGGACGCAGGGCGGCGCCAAGGGAGAAGTGCAAATAATCCACCCCACGAGCGGCCAGTTTTTCCAGCAGATACAGGGTGTCTTCGAAGCGAATGCCGGGGACTTCCAGCTCTTCCGGTGAGAAACGGTAGCCAATGATAAACGCGTCGTCCGCGTACTGGCGCACCATCTTGTGGGTAATGTCCAGCACCGCCAGCGGGAATTTCGCGCGGTTATCGCGGCTGCCACCCCACTCGTCGTCGCGCTGATTAGAGTTCGGGGAGTAGAACTGCTGGATCAGATAGGTATTCGCCCCGTGGATTTCGACGCCATCGAAGCCGGCCTGAATTGCGCGGCGTACGGCTTCGCCGAACTTGCCGATCATGCCTTCCACTTCTTCTGAAGTCAGAGCAACCGGCGTCGCGGCACCGTCACGCGGCGCGGCAACCGCGCTTGGGCCAACCGGCGTGCGGCCGCCGATCAGTTTTGGGTCGACCATACGGCCGCCGTGGTAAATTTGCAGAAGGGCTTTGGAACCTTTGGACTTGATGGCGTCAGCGATTTTTGCCAGTCCGGCGATTTTTTCGTCGTTATCAATACCAATTGCGCCCGGGAACGCAAGGCCGAGATCGTCAACAAAACAGCATTCAACGATAATGGTGCCGATGCTACCAGCGCGGGCACGGTAGTACTCCACCAGCTCGCTGGTCACGGTGCCATCGTAATACCCCGTACAGGTTGTCATCGGGGCCATTAACAAACGGTTTTTCAGTTCAGTACCATTCGGTAATGTGAAGGGGCTTAAAATACGTTCGTTAGTGCTCATAATAGAAACTCCAAACTTTAAAAATTAAGAATTCGTTATCGGTATGGATTTTTTATTTCGTGTTTTTGCCGATGTCATGACATTAATATAAAGCTTTTTTTAGCTTCTAAAGTCATTACGTTAGTTAATAAACTATTTAATCCCTGCGATAACATTAATAACACATTGGTGTTAGCGCGAATGTTTTATACATTCACATTAATTTAAAAAAAGTTAAATCGACAATGGTAAAGCCAATACACCAAGCACATCAAAAACCCTTTAAAATCAAAACGTAAAATACACCCCAAAATTAATAATGTTATAAAATTGATAAATAAAATGCTTAAAAATAGCGAATAACCACACTACTCAGAGTGGTTATTATAAAAAGTATAAAATTACGTCCTCAATTCTGTTTTTTTGATCGCGATCAATAGTAATGGCATCCAAAGGCGCAATATAAAAACATCATCATTTTTTATTTAGCGCAAACAATAATGCGTTAAATCGCTATTACTGAAAACACAAAAACGCACCTTAAATAACTAAAAAAAGCAAAACGAATAAAGCAATCGAATTTGTGTTTTCGCTGTACGACGAATTTTTGACAACTTAAGACGTGAAACTATGAAAACAAAAACTGCTGTAACGCCTCCTGCGGCGAATCTGGCATCAAATGGAACAGCAAAACGCCTGCTGATGATGGCCCTGCCCGTCATTGTCGCCGTCCTGCTGTTGTTTGTCCCCGTTCCGGAAGGTCTGCCGCCTTATGCGTGGCACTACTTCGCCATCTTTGTTGGCGTCATCGTCGGGTTGATTTTCGAACCTCTGCCGGGCGCCGTAATCGGCCTCACCGGCGTGGTGGCGATTGCGCTGTGCAGCCAGTGGGTGCTCTTTAGCCCCGAACAGCTGGCTGACCCGAAATTCAAGCTGGCGGGCGCCTCCTTTAAATGGGCGGTGAGCGGGTTTGGTAACTCCACCGTCTGGCTGATTTTCGGTGCCTTTATGTTTGCCGCAGGCTACGACAAAACCCGCTTCGGCCGCCGTCTGGCACTGATTCTGGTGAAGTACCTGGGCCGTCGCAGCCTGACGCTCGGTTACGCCATTACCTTCGCGGACCTGCTGCTGGCCCCGTTCACCCCGTCCAACACCGCGCGCAGCGGTGGGACCATCTACCCGATTATCGCTAACCTGCCGCCGTTGTACGGTTCAAAACCCAACGACCCAAGCGCGCGCAAAATCGGTTCCTATCTGATGTGGGTGGCAATCACCGCGGCTTGTATCACCAGCTCGATGTTCCTTTCCGCTCTGGCACCTAACCTGCTGGCACTGGCGCTGGTGAAAAGCACCGTTGGAATTGATATCTCCTGGGGGACCTGGTTCCTCGCCTTCCTGCCGCTGGGTATCCTGCTGATCCTGACCATGCCGCTGCTGGCCTACTGGTTCTACCCGCCAGAAGTGAAGGTAAACAATGAAGTACCACTGTGGGCGACCCGCGAACTGGAAAAACTGGGCAAACTGTCGCGCAATGAGATCCTGCTGCTGGTGTTCGTGTGCTGCGCGCTTCTGATGTGGATCTTCGCCGCGGCGTGGATTGAACCGGCCATGGCTGCCCTGCTGATCGTTGGCCTGATGCTGTGGACCGGCGTGCTGGAGTGGAACGACATCACCGGCAACAAAGCCGCGTGGAATACCTTCGTCTGGTTCGCCACCCTGGTGGCACTGGCGGATGGTCTCTCCTCCACCGGCTTTATCAACTGGCTGGGTAAAGAAGGCGGCATGCTGATGAGCGGTATCTCTCCGGGTGTGGCCACCATCGTCCTGCTGCTGGCGTTCTACCTGCTGCACTACCTGTTTGCCAGCACCACCGCGCACACTACCGCGCTACTGCCAGCGATGCTGACGATTGCCTCCACCATTCCGGGCATGAATATGGAAGTGTTCGTTCTGCTGATGGTGACCTCGCTGGGCGTGATGGGGATCATCACCCCGTACGGTACGGGCCCAAGCCCGATTTACTACGGTAGCGGCTACCTGCCAACCAAAGACTACTGGCGCCTCGGCACCATCTTCGGTGCCATTTTCCTGGCAGCTCTGCTGCTGATTGGTTACCCGTGGATGTCCATGATGTTCTGATTTCTGACCGCCGGACATTTCCTCCGGCGGTTAAATTTTTGTGGAGCAAGCTATGTCAAACAAACCCTTTATCTACCAGAACCCCTTCCCACTCGCGCATGACGACACCGAATATTATCTGCTGACCAAAGAGCACGTTTCCGTTGCCGAGTTCGACGGTCAGGAAGTGCTGAAAGTCGAGCCAGAGGCGTTGACCCTGCTGGCCCAGCAGGCCTTCCACGACGCGGCGTTTATGCTGCGCACCTCTCACCAGAAGCAGGTTGCGGCTATTCTGAGCGACCCGGAAGCCAGCGAGAACGATAAGTACGTCGCCCTGCAATTCCTGCGCAATTCCGAGATTGCGGCGAAAGGCGTGCTGCCGACCTGCCAGGATACCGGCACCGCGATTATTATGGGTAAGAAAGGCCAGCGCGTCTGGACCGGCGGCGGTGACGAAGCAGCGCTGAGCCAGGGCGTGTATAACACCTATATTGAAGACAACCTGCGCTACTCGCAGAATGCGGCGCTGGATATGTATAAAGAGGTGAATACTGGCACCAACCTGCCCGCGCAGATCGACCTCTACAGCGTGGATGGTGACGAGTACAAATTCCTCTGCATGGCGAAAGGCGGCGGTTCCGCCAACAAAACCTATCTGTATCAGGAAACCAAAGCGCTGATCACCCCGGCGAAGCTGAAAAATTATCTGGTTGAGAAGATGCGGACCCTCGGCACCGCGGCCTGCCCGCCTTACCATATCGCCTTCGTTATCGGCGGCACCTCAGCGGAAGCCACGCTGAAAACCGTCAAGCTCGCCTCTGCGCGCTACTACGATAGCCTGCCAACCGAAGGCAACGCGCACGGCCAGGCGTTCCGCGACGTCCAGCTCGAGCAGGAACTGCTTCAGGAAGCGCAAAACCTCGGCCTTGGCGCACAGTTTGGCGGGAAATACTTCGCGCACGATATTCGCGTGATCCGTCTGCCGCGCCACGGTGCCTCCTGCCCGATCGGCATGGGTGTTTCGTGCTCCGCCGACCGCAACATCAAGGCGAAGATTAACCGCGAGGGGATCTGGATTGAGAAGCTGGAGCACAATCCGGGCCAGTATATTCCTGAATCCCTGCGCCAGCAGGGGGAAGGCGACGTAGTAAGCATTGATCTGAACAAGCCGATGCCCGATATCCTGGCGCAGCTTTCCGCGCACCCGGTCTCCACCCGCCTGTCGCTGAATGGCACCATTATTGTGGCGCGCGACATCGCCCATGCGAAGCTGAAAGAGCTGCTCGACAACGGGGAAGAACTGCCGCAGTACGTCAAAGATCACCCGATTTACTATGCAGGCCCGGCCAAAACGCCAGAAGGTTACGCGTCTGGCTCACTCGGCCCGACCACTGCGGGACGTATGGACTCCTATGTGGACTTACTGCAATCCCACGGCGCGAGCATGATCATGCTGGCGAAAGGTAACCGCAGCCAGCAGGTGACGGACGCCTGCCATAAGCACGGCGGCTTCTACCTCGGCAGCATTGGCGGCCCGGCGGCGGTGCTGGCGCAAAACAGCATCAAGAGTCTGGAGTGCGTGGCGTATCCGGAACTGGGAATGGAAGCGATCTGGAAAATTGAAGTGGAGAACTTCCCGGCGTTTATCCTGGTGGATGACAAAGGCAACGATTTCTTCCAGCAGATCCAGAACAAGCAGTGCAAAGGCTGTTCACAGCGCTGAGTCTTTCCATAACGCCGGAAGCTGCGAGAGCGTATCGTTGATTAGCCCGCGCTTGTCGCTGCCCGGCTTCCAGATGGTGACTATCGTCTGGCTTATCCCCTGGCTGCCCACTTCGGTGGGCAGCCTTTTTACATTTTTCCACTGCGTTGCGTGAAGATGGGTCGGCAAAAACCCCCAGCCGCAGCCCTGCTCCAGCAGGCCGCGCAGCATCTCCAGTTCGTTAGTGAAAAGCGTGTGCCCTGAAATTTGCAGGCGACGGGCAACCGGCTCGTCTGACGCGGCATGCATAATCACCTGCGGAACCAGAGAGAGGTCGAGCAGCGACACCGGCGACGCAACCTCCGCAAAAAGCGTCGTTGCGGCGTAAAAATCCATTTCGATCGCCCCCAGCGCCCGCCACTCCATCTCATTGCCCACGCTGCGGTTGCGCGCCTGGCAGATCCCCAGATCGGCCTGACCGTTCGCCAGCATGGCTTCCGCCTCATCGCGCGATGCGCTGGTCAGGCTCAGGCGGATCTTTTTCGCCGCCAGTGTGGCAATCAGCGCCTGTAAAAAAGCTCTGGGGGTGAACGGATCGTAAACGAGGGCAATGTCCTGCGTGGCGCTGTCCGGCACCGATCGGGCAAACGCCTCAAATGCTTTGACCTGCCGCATCAGCAGGTGCGCCTGCCGCTGAAGCTGCTCCCCCTCCGGCGTCAGGCGCAGGCTGCGCCCCTCCCGCAGGAACAGAGCGTAGCCCAGCCCATCCTCAAGAAAATCGATCAGATCCCGCAAGGTTGTACGATCTTTGCCGAGTTTACTGGCCGCCTTCATCAGGCTGCCGTGCTCAGCGACGGCGGTGAACGCCTCAAGTTGGGCAAAGGAATAGATCAGGGATGCCACGTCATTCTCCACGCGATTTTTCCGGGGGATTTTCCCCCATAACGCGTTTTTTATTATAGGCCGCAGGTTCTTAAACTGAAGTCCTTCCTGAGCCAAACGAGATAAATATGAAAATCAAAACAAACCGCACGCTGCTCGCGGCGCTGGTTGTCAGCAGCCTGCTCTCGCCCGCCGTCATGGCGGCCTGCAACGGTACCGACCTCACGACCTGTCCGGCGCCTTTCGATGCCAGACTCCCGGACGCACATACCATGCTCACCTGGAGCCAGGCCGATCGCGTGGTGGGCTTTCGCAATGACTACCGCAACTACGCGGGCGATGTGTTCCGCCACGGCAACGCAACGCCGCTGCTGCCCGCAGAAAAACCGCTCACCGATGCCCGCTATCAGGTGAAGGGTAAGATTTACAATCTTCAGGATTACCTGAAACGCCAGAACGTCAGCGGCATGCTGGTGCTGAAAAATGGCAAAGTGGCCTATAAATACCTGGGAGAAGGCAATACCAACTCAACGCTCTGGACGTCGCGTTCCGTGGGCAAATCGGTGGTTTCCGCGCTGGTGGGCGTTGCGATAAAAGAGGGTAAAATCCACTCACTGGACGACCTCATCACCCAGTACGAACCGGATTTAAAAGGCACCGCCTGGGAGGGCGTAACGCTGAAACAGCTCATCACCCACACCTCGGGCGTGGCGTGGAACGAAGATTACACTAACCCGCAGTCAGACTTCGCCCGGCTTACCGAATGCGAAGCGAAACCGGGCACCTACGACTGCGTGCGCACCCTGGTGAAAGGATTACACCGTGAACACCCGGCGGGTGAAAACTGGTCCTATTCCTCGGGTGGCGCCTGGCTGTTAGGCGATGTGCTTGAGCGCGCCACCGGCATGACGCTCGCGGCGTATCTGGAGAAAAGCATCTGGCAGCCGTACGGCATGGCGAGCGACGGCGTGTGGCATGCCTACAGCAAAGGCCAGCACGACGTGGGTGCGCATGGGTTCAACGCCACGCTGGAAGACTGGGGGCGTTTCGGGGAGTTTATCCTGCATAACGGTGCGCTGCCGGACGGAAAGCAGATCCTCCCCGAGGGCTGGGTGAAACAGTCCTCAGCCTGGACACAGGCCAAAGGATCGGTGTCCGCCGCGCATCCGAAAGGCTTGTACGGCTACCAGTGGTGGAACAACGAAGTGCCGGCCACCGCCACAAACGTGGAGCCGAAAGTCGAAAATTCGCTGAAGGATTCCCTGTGGGCGCTGGGTATTTTTGGTCAGATGATCGTGGTTAATCAGAAAGAAAAACTGGTTATCGTCCAGTGGTCCACCTGGCCGCAGGCAGAGCCGTCATTCAGCGCCCAGCCGCTGGAAGCGTCGCTGATGTTTAGCGCGATTGCCAACGCGCTGCGCTGATAATCCCAAGCCAGGCCCCGCCTGGCTTCTCACCTGCGCGGTGTCACAAAACTGATATATCAGCAACTTAGCGAAATGTGGTAAATAAAAGATCACCGAAATGTTAAGTTATTGTTGAATATGTAAATACTGGTCAACGCTTTGTCATTAATGCACCACACGCATCAGTCCATGCGCGATTTGCGCTTATCAATTTCCACTTCCTGATCCAGTTTTCAGAAACAGACGAGCATAACGTCACTATAAAACTGGAGATAATTATGGTTTCCTCAACCTCACCTGCAACGGTTCGTTCGAAAGCGGGCGCAATTTTCCGCGTCACGTCGGGCAACTTTCTTGAGCAATTCGACTTCTTTCTGTTCGGCTTTTATGCCACCTACATCGCCCACACGTTCTTCCCGGCAAGCAGTGAATTTGCGTCGCTGATGATGACCTTCGCCGTCTTTGGCGCGGGCTTTCTGATGCGTCCGATCGGGGCCATTGTGCTGGGGGCTTACATTGATAAAGTGGGTCGCCGTAAAGGACTGATCGTCACCCTGTCGATTATGGCCGCCGGAACCTTTCTGATTGTGCTGATCCCTTCTTATCAGAGCATTGGCCTGTGGGCGCCGCTGCTGGTGCTGACCGGCCGCCTGTTGCAGGGCTTTTCGGCAGGCGCCGAGCTGGGCGGGGTTTCGGTTTATCTGGCGGAGATCGCCACGCCGGGCCGCAAGGGTTTCTACACCAGCTGGCAGTCGGGTAGCCAGCAGGTCGCCATTATGATCGCGGCGGCGATGGGCTTTGCGCTGAATATGGTGCTGGAAGAGAGTGCCATTCGCGAATGGGGGTGGCGTATTCCGTTCCTGTTTGGCTGTCTGATTGTGCCGTTCATCTTTTTCCTGCGCCGCAAGCTGGAGGAGACCGAGGAATTCAGCGCCCGTCGCCACCATCTGGCGATGCGTCAGGTCTTCACAACGCTGCTCGCCAACTGGCCAGTAGTCATCGCGGGCATGCTGATGGTGGCGATGACCACCACCGCGTTTTACCTGATCACCGTTTACGCACCGACCTTCGGTAAAAAAGTCCTGATGCTCAGCGCCTCGGACAGTCTTTTGGTCACGCTGCTGGTAGCCATTTCTAACTTCATTTGGCTACCGATTGGCGGTGCGCTGTCGGACCGCTTCGGACGCAAACCGGTGCTGATCGCCATGACGCTGCTGGCGCTGGCGACCAGCTATCCGGCACTGACGATGCTGGCGGCAGCCCCGAGTTTCTCCATGATGCTGACCGTGCTGCTGTGGCTCTCTTTCCTCTACGGCCTGTATAACGGCGCGATGATCCCGGCCCTGACGGAGATCATGCCAGCAGAGGTGCGCGTGGCGGGCTTCTCGCTGGCTTATAGCCTGGCAACGGCGGTCTTTGGCGGTTTTACGCCGGTGATTTCTACCGCCTTAATTGAGTACACCGGCGACAAAGCCTCACCGGGGTACTGGATGAGCTTTGCCGCCGTTTGCGCCCTGCTGGCAACGCTTTATCTCTATCGTCGTCGCACGTTAATTCTGCAAACCACCGTTAAGGAGTGATCCCTCATGCTTACATTCAGAACGGTGATTGCCGCCCTGACCTTCACCACCCTCAGCGCGGGCGCGCTTGCGCAGGAGGTGACGGTGATGATTTCTGGCGGCTTCAAAGCGGCGCTGGAGAAGCTGACGCCGCAGTACGAAGCGCAAAGCGGCGACAGGCTCATTGTGGTCTCCGGCCCGTCGATGGGCAAGACACCGCAGGCCATTCCGGCCCGGCTCGCCCGGGGCGAAAAAGCGGACGTGGTGATTATGGTTGGAGATGCGCTGGCGAAACTGGAACAGGATCGCAGGACGGCGGCGGGCTCCCGCGTGGAGCTGGCGGATTCGCCCGTCGGGATGGTCGTCAAAGCGGGCGCGCCGGTGCCGGATATCAGTACGGTACCCGCCCTGCGGCAAACGCTGCTGAAGGCGCATTCCATGGCTTATTCCGACAGCGCCAGCGGCCGGTATGTTGAGAGCCAGTTGTTCCGTAAGCTGGGCATCGACGGCCAGGTCCAAAATAAAGCGCACCGGGTTGAGCGCATCCCGGTGGCGTCTGAAGTGGCAAAAGGGAAATACGATCTCGGCTTTCAGCAGGTGAGCGAGCTTCTGCCGGTCCCGGGCGTGACGTTTGTGGGTAAGTTGCCTGACGACATGCAGTACATTACCCGTTTCGCCGGAGCCGTAACGCAGAAGGCCGACCATCCCGAACAGGGAAAAGCGCTGCTGGCCTTTCTCTCCTCGCCACAGGCGGCCAGCGTCATTACGGCAACGGGCTTAACGCCCGTCAGTGCACCTCGCGATACTGCTCGGTGATCAGCGTTTCGAGTTCGGCAGCAATGTAGGACTGGATCCGCCCGCGGCGGCGAATCAACCCCACGGTTCGCCTGACCTCTGGCTCTGTTAAAGGCACCGACGTCAGCAGCGAATGCTCTGCGCGGGGCATTGACATGGCGGGAACGGCCGCAATGCCGATCCCGGCTTCAACCATCCCGAGCATAGTCGTCACGTGCCGCGTTTCGCAGATGCTGGGGCGCTCAGGCCGAATATGTCCGACCCGCTGGTCGAGAAGATTGCGGTTGCCGGAGGTCTTATCCAGACCGATATAATCCTGCTGATAAAAAGCCTGCCACGTCAGGCTTTTTCTTTTTGCAAGCGGGCTGTCTCGTCGGCAGGCGGCCACGTAGACGTCCTCCACCAGCGGGACAAACTCGATGTCGGGCTGTAAACTCCGGGCAAAGCAGATACCAAAATCCGCCTGTCCGCGGGTGACGGCCTCGATAACATTTCCGGCGCTGCTGTCGATAAGTTTAATGCGCACGCGGGGGTAACGGGACTGAAAGCGGCGGATCACATCCGGCATAAAGTAACAGGCGGCTGACGGCACCGTCGCCACGGTGATTAATCCCGTGCGCTCCTCGCTGGCCTTATCGATATCCGAAAGCATGGACTCCACGTCGACAAGCAGTTGCCCGCACCGGTCGGCAAAGGTCTGTCCATACAGGGTCAGCGTGACGCGCCGGGTAGTTCTGTCGAACAGTTTTGTCCCCAGTGCCGCCTCCAGCTTTTCAATTCTGCGACTCAACGCCGACTGGGAAAGGCAAATAGACTCCGCCGCAAGACGGAAATTGCCGTATTCCAGTAAAGCGCGGAAGGCGTAGAGATCGTTGAGGTCAAAATTGACGGGCATACTGACGGGATCCTTAAGCACGGTAGGGTAAGAAGAGATTTATCATAGCCGCGTACGACATACTTCACAAAATGAAGGGGATACCCCTAAAGCGCTATCAACCTTACGGCACATAGTGATAGTTTATGCGGGCTGGATTCCTCTTAAACAGGCTGCCAGTCTGCATGCCGCCGAAGAGGAGTGTCATACTGCTTAACAGAGTATGTTGGCATGCTAACAGCCCCTGACCTTTCCATTTTGTTCACGTGCGAGTAACGAGCAAAGCGATGATTAAGTGGCCCTGGAAAACGAACGAAGCTGGTCGAAATATGGCGCTGCCCTGGGATGAGGCTCTGGCGATCCCCGTGCTGGCGAATCTCTTGCCTGAAGAGCAATCAAAGCTGATTCAGCTGGCCGAGCGTTTTTTACAGCAAAAACGGCTGGTGCCGCTACAGGGCTTCGAACTGGATCCGCTTAAAAATTCGCGCATCGCCCTGCTCTTCTGCTTGCCGGTACTGGAGCTGGGTATCGAATGGCTGGATGGCTTCCACGAAGTGCTGATCTACCCGGCGCCGTTTATCGTCGATGATGAGTGGGAGGATGACATCGGGCTGGTGCACAACCAGCGTATGGTGCAGTCCGGGCAGAGCTGGCAGCAAGGGCCGATCATCCTCAACTGGCTGGATATTCAGGACTCGTTCGATGCCTCGGGCTTCAACCTGATCATTCACGAAGTAGCGCATAAGCTGGATACCCGCAACGGCGATCGCGCCAGCGGCGTGCCGCTGATCCCGCTGCGTGAAGTCGCGGGATGGGAGCACGACCTGCACGCGGCGATGGAAAACATTCAGGATGAGATAGACCTGGTGGGTGAAAGCGCGGCCAGCATTGATGCCTATGCCGCGACCGATCCCGCCGAGTGCTTCGCGGTGCTGTCCGAGTATTTCTTTAGCGCACCTGAGCTTTTCGCCCCACGCTTCCCGGCGCTGTGGCAGCGTTTCTGCCAGTTTTACCAGCAGGATCCGCTCCAGCGTCTGCGGCAAAGTGAGGACGCAGCCAGCACCTCCTCTCATCCGTTCCACTAATGTTCAGCAGGGGTACGATCGGTCGATCGTACCCACACGCTCACCGCGAGAAACAGCAGCGCCATTCCCCATGCGGCAGTAATCAAAAACTGCTCACCGTAAAAGCGCGTCACCACGGGTACCAGCAGCGCACTGGCCCCGTACCCCAGCGTATGGCTGGTGGCGATCACCCCTGCCCCTTTGCCCGTCGTCAGCCGATCGTTGAGCAAAAGCTGGTATCCCGGCGTGGCCATGGCGGCACCCAGCGAGGTGATGACAATGCCCACGTAGAACAGGGCTAAACTGGCGAGACACATCAGCCCAAGCCCCGCCACCATCAAGACCGCGGCAATCAAGAGTAAAACCCTTGGGCTAAAATGCTGCGGGCGTACCACCAGAAACTGCGCCGCCAGGGTCGCCAGCGCGGCCAGGCTCAGCAGCAGGGCGACATGATGGCTGATTTGCACGGCATCGCCATTAAATAACGGATGAAGATGCGGCGATAAACCAAGCTGCATCAGGCTGACCAACGCCGCCAGCAGCAGCGCCAGCAGCAGGAAAGGCATCATAGAGGCCTGTAACCGCGTCGACTGGTGCGCCACCGGCGGCAGCGGGGGATCGGCGGCTTCGCGCAGCACCAGAAGCAGCGCGATAAACGGCGCCAGCGCCATCAGCCAGAGCGGTGCGACCGGGCTGACGCTGAGCATCAGCGCGGCCAGAGGCGGTCCCAGCAGACGCCCGCAGCTAAGGCCAGAGCTTATCGTTGCCAGCGCCGCCATTCTTTTATCCAGCCCCGCGCGTTGAATGGCCCACGTCTGGGCCGCAGGCACCAGCCCCGATACCGTCAGGCCGTACAGCATGCGCGACAGAACCAGGCCCGCCATTCCCCAGAGGACATTCAGCGCGCCGTTGGCCATCGCCCAGACCACCAGCGCCATCACGACGAAGCTCGCCAGATAGCCGCCTAACGAGGCCAGCATCACGACCTTACAGCCGTGCCGCTCGCTCTGGCGTCCCCACCAGGGCGATGCGGGTAAAAAGAGCATCGAGCCGAACATCAGCAGCCCGGCCCAGACGGAGAGCGACAGTCCGGTCAGGGAGACCAGCTGCGGCAGCATTACCAGCAAACCGTTTTGTCCGATACCCAATAAACCAGCGCCCAGTGCAAGGGGCCAGTTTGCCTTCGGGGCCATATTGTCTGTGATGTTCTCAGTACAGGTGCGCATAGAATTGTGAAGATAATGTCAATAAATGTGTGGAAATTATGAAGTTTATGAAAACAAATATTGCAAAAATAGTTGCGGCTGTAAACAGAATGAATATCATAACGAGAATTATTATCAGTCATGGAATGAGGTACATCTATGCGTGCTCTGCCCCGCTCCGCCGGTACAGATGTTGCGGCCCAGTGTTTTTTGAACGCGCTGCTGCGCGAAACGAAGGACTGGCACTATCTTCCCGCAACCCGTGCGGATGAGTTATCGCAGATACATATCCCGCTCTCCCCAACCCAGGCCATCCGGGTTCCGGTACGCTATTTCTCCCCCACGCAGCATCACCAGTATTGTTTCCCGGCCACGCTGATTCAGGCCGACAGCGACGGCGGTGACACGGTCACATTCCATCAACTGATTGATTTCATACTTGAAAAAGAGACAGTAAAAGGCGCTCTGGACGCCGATACGCTGGCGCGCTTTAAGCAGCGCGTCCTGGAGAGCCATACGCACACCTGGCAGGCCATTGATTTACGCCACAACTGGGCAAACCTGCGCGATAAGCCGCTGACCTTTGCCGAAGCGGAACAGGCGCTGCTGGTCGGCCATGCTTTTCATCCTGCCCCAAAGTCGCACGAGCCGTTTAACGAGGCCGAGGCGCGCCGCTATCTGCCGGATTTCGCCTCGCGCTTCCCGCTGCGCTGGTTTGCGGTTGAGCATGAACTGATTGCCGGGGACAGTCTGAACGTCTCCCTGCGTGAACGTCTGCTGCGCTTCGCGGCCCAGAGTGCGCCGGATCTTCTCGGCCACTTCACCGACACCCGCTGGCTGCTGCCGATGCATCCGTGGCAGGCTGCCTATTTGCTGGAGCAGCCGTGGTGCCAGCGTCTGGTTGAAAAAGGCGCCCTGCGGGATCTTGGCGAGGCGGGCGCACAGTGGCTGCCTACCAGCTCTTCCCGCTCGCTGTACAGCGAAACCAATAGCGACATGATTAAGTTTTCCCTCAGCGTGCGGCTGACCAACTCCGTGCGCACGCTGTCGGTCAAAGAAGTTAAGCGCGGCATGCGCCTGGCGCGGCTGGCGAAAACGGCACGCTGGCAGGAACTCCAGGCGCGCTACCCGACCATGCGCGTGATGCAGGAAGACGGCTGGGCCGGGCTGCGCGATGAAAGCGGCGTCATTCAGGAAGAGAGCCTGATGGCCCTGCGCGTCAACCTGCTGTTTGATACGCCAGATACCCAAACCAACGTGCTGGTGAGCCTGACCCAGGCGGCACCGGACGGCGGCGACAGCCTGCTGGCGGCAGCGGTGCGCCGTCTGAGCCAGCGTCTGGATCTCCCGCTCGCCCAGGCCGCGCGCTGCTGGCTGGACGCCTACTGCGACCGCGTATTGCTTCCGCTGTTCAGCGCCGAGGCGGACTACGGTCTGGTCCTGCTGGCCCACCAGCAAAATATCCTCGTTGAGATGCAGCAGGATTTCCCCGTTGGGCTGATCTACCGCGATTGTCAGGGCAGCGCCTGGACCGAAGGGGCCGACGCGTGGCTGAAAGAGGCAGGCGAAACCGAGGTGGAAAACCGCTTCGGTGATAGCCAGCTGCTGCGCTACTTCCCTTATTACCTGCTGCTGAACTCTACCCTTGCCGTCACCGCCGCGCTCGCCGCTGCCGGCTTCGACAGCGAAGAGAACCTGATGCCCCGCGTGCGTGACGCGCTGGCCAAACTGCGCACGACGGCGAAGCAGACCCGCTGCCTTGATTATGTGCTCGACAGCCCGACCTGGAACTGCAAAGGCAACTTCTTCTGCTACCTGCACGATCGCAACGAAAACACCATCGTCGATCCGGCGGTGATCTATTTCGACTTTAGCAACCCGTTTTATAAGGAGAAGGCGTGATGGCAAACGCGAATATCGTCCATTCCGGCTACGGCTTTCGCTGTACGGCCACGGAACAAAACCTGCCGCTGACGCTGGGTCTTGACGGCAGCGCGGTCCTTGCGCGTCTGGCCGGGCTCCCGGACGGCTGGCTGGTGGACGCCCTCGACCAGCTGTTTGTAGCCTCCCCCGCCCTGACCGGCATTACCCTGCCGTGGGCCGCCTGGCAGGATGAACCTCAGGCGCAGGCGCTGTTTAGCCTCGCAAACGGGGATTATCTGGCGCGCGAAATATTCTGGCAGCTGCCGCTGTGGCTGAAAGGCGAACGTCCGCAGGTGAGCGGCGGAATGCAGTTTGATGAAAGCCGTCAGCTGTACTTCCCGCTGCGCCCTCATCGTCCGCAGGGCGAAGTGTATCGCCGTTACGATCCGCAGATTAAGCGCACCCTGAGCTTCCGCGTAGCGGACGTGGCGCTGGACGGCGAGCGTTTTACCCGCTGGATGAACACCCCACGCGTGAACGCCTTCTGGGAGATGGCGGGCCCGCAGGCCGAGCAGGAAAACTACCTGCGCCGTCAGCTCGACTCGACCTATTGTTACCCGGTGATCGGCTGCTTTGACGATCAGCCATTCGGCTATTTTGAACTCTACTGGGCGGCGGAAGACCGCATTGGCCGCCACTATCGCTGGCAGCCGTTTGACCGCGGGCTACATATGCTGGTGGGTGAAGAGAACTGGCGCGGGGCGCAGTATATCCGCAGCTGGCTACGCGGCCTCAGCCACTATCTGTATCTCGATGAACCGCGTACGGCGCGCATTGTGGCGGAACCGCGCTTCGACAACCAGCGTCTGTTCCGCCATCTGGCATCCGCCGGTTTTGACACGTTGAAAGAGTTCGACTTCCCGCACAAACGTTCCCGTCTCATCATGAGCGAGCGTCACCGCTTCTTCCATGAGGTGGAACTGTGAACGCGCTCTGGCAGAAAGTGAACCGCGAGATGGTGGCGAAGATCCTCGCTGAACTGGAATATGAACGCACCCTGCGCGCCGAGCCGGTTTCGGCGGACTACTGGCGCATCAGTATGGGCAACGCGACCTGGCAGTTTAGCGCCACGCGTGGGATCTGGGGCTGGCTGCATATTGACCCTGATACCCTGACCACCGCCAGTGGCGCGGCGGTCGAAGCGGAAAACGCGCTGCTGCAACTGGCCACCGTGATGGAGATGAGCGACGCGCAAACGGCGGAGCACATGGAAGATCTCTACGCCACGCTGCGGGGCGACATGCAGCTGTTGCAGGCGCGTGACACGCTGGATGCCGATGCGCTGATCCACCTCGACCCGGACGAATTACAGTGCCTTATGCGCGGTCACCCGAAGTTTATTTTTAACAAGGGACGCCGCGGCTGGGGGCTGGATGCCCTGCGCCTTTACGCGCCGGAATATCGCGGGCGTTTTCGTCTGCACTGGGTCGCCGTGCAACGCGATCGTCTGGTCTGGAGCAGTGACGCCGATTGCGATATCAACACCTTGCTCGCCAGCGCCATGGACGATGCCGAGCGCAACCGATTCGACGCCCGCTGGCAGGAACTGGATCTGGACGACAGCTGGCTGCCGGTGCCGCTGCATCCGTGGCAGTGGCAGCAAAAAATTGCCATTCATTTCCTGGCACAGCTCGCGCGCGGTGAGATGGTGGAGCTGGGAGAGTTCGGCGATGAGTATCTGGCGCAGCAGTCCCTGCGCACGCTGACCAACGCCAGCCGTCGCGCGCCGTATGACATCAAGCTGCCGCTGACCATCTACAACACTTCCTGCTACCGCGGTATTCCGGGCAAGTATATTGCCGCCGGTCCGCTGGCCTCGCGCTGGCTACAGCAGCAGTTCGCCAGCGATGCCACGCTGATTCACTCCGGGGCGCAGGTGCTTGGCGAACCCGCAGCCGGATATCTGTCGCATCCGGGTTATGCCGCATTGCCTGAGGCGCCGTACCGCTATCAGGAGATGCTGGGGGTGATCTGGCGCGAGAACCCATCCTGCTATTTACAGGATGGCGAACAGGCGGTGCTGATGGCCGCGCTGATGGAAACCGATAACGACGAGCGCCCGCTGATTGACGCATGGATCAAACGCTCGGGGTTAACCGCAGACGCATGGCTGGAAAAGCTGTTTGAGGCGACGGTGATTCCCTTCTATCACCTGCTCTGCCGCTACGGGGTGGCGCTCATCGCCCACGGCCAGAACGTCACGCTGGTGATGAAAGATTACGTCCCACAGCGCATTCTGCTGAAGGATTTCCAGGGCGACATGCGCCTGGTGGACGAGGATTTCCCGCAGGCGCAGAGCCTGCCGGAGCAGGTAAAAGCCGTCACCGCACGCCTCAGTGCGGATTACATCATCCACGACCTGCAAACCGGCAACTTTGTCACGGTGCTGCGCTTTATTTCCCGTCTCACCCTGCAAACCGGCGTGAGCGAAACCCGCTTCTATCAGATCCTGGCGCAGGTGTTACGTCGCTATATGGCCGCCCATCCGGATCTTGCGGCACGCTTCGCGAAGTTCGACCTGTTTAAGCCGCAGATTATTCGCGTGATCCTCAACCCGGTCAAACTGACCTTCTCTGAACACGATGGCGGCAGCCGCATGCTGCCGAACTACGTCTGCGATCTTGATAACCCTCTTTTTCTGGTCTCCCAGGAGTCAGCGCAATGAAAACCTATGATTTCATCGGCATTGGTATCGGTCCGTTCAACCTCAGTATTGCCGCGCTGGCAGAGGGGCTGGACGGTTTTAGCTCGCTGTTTCTTGAACGCAAGCCGCACTTCTCCTGGCACCCGGGAATGATGGTACCGGACTGCCACATGCAGACCAGCTTCCTGAAGGATCTGGTCAGCGCCGTGGAGCCAACCAACCGCCACAGCTTCCTGAACTACCTGGTACAGCGCAAAAAGTTCTACCGTTTCCTCACTACCGAGCAGCGCACTGTCTCGCGCGAGGAGTTTGCCGACTACCTGTGCTGGGCGGCGGATAACCTGACTAATCTGGCCTTCAGCCAGCAGGTGCAGCAGGTCAGCTTTGATGAGCAAAACGGTCTGTTTGAGGTCGTGACCCAGCGGGATCGCTTCCTGGCGCGCCACGTCTGCGTGGGGATTGGGAAGCAGATCAATCTGCCAGACTGCGTCACCGCGCAGGACGACACCTGCTTCCACGCCAGCGAAATGATGCTGCGCACGCCGGATTTAGCGGGCAAGCGCGTCACCGTCGTCGGCGGCGGCCAGAGCGGTGCGGATCTGTTTTTGAATATCTTCCGTGGGGAATGGGGCCAGCCGCTGAGCCTCAACTGGATCTCGCGTCGCAACAACTACAACGCGCTGGATGAAGCCGCGTTTGCTAACGAATATTTCACGCCGGAGTATGTGGACAGCTTCTCCACCCTCGGTGACGACGCCCGTCGCCAGATGTTGCAGGAGCAGAAGATGACCTCCGACGGGATCACCACGGAGTCGCTGCTGGCCATCTATCGTGCCATGTATCACCGCTTCGAAGTGCTGCGGGAAAAACCCTGGGCGCACCTGATGCCGTCCCGCTCGGTGACGGCGCTGACGCGCCAGGAGAACGGGCAGCGCCTGAGCATCCAGCATCACCTGGACGGCGGGCGCGAACAGCTTGAAAGCGATGTGGTGATTTTCGCCACCGGCTACCGCGCCGTGCAGCCCGCGTTTCTCGCCCCGCTCTCTTCCCGACTGCGTCTGGATGAGGATGAAGCCTTCTGCATCAACAACGATTTTACCCTTGAATGGGACGGCCCGCAGAGCAACCGCCTGTTTGCCGTCAATGCCGGGATGCACCGTCTCGGTATTGCCGAACCCCAGCTCAGCCTGATGGCCTGGCGCGCGGCGCGAATTCTGAATCGCGCTCACGATGACGAGCCGTTTGAACTGGCAACCACCCCCGGCGTTATCCACTGGCGGAGCACCACCAGCCCGGAGAGCAGCCAGGTTTTTAAATCATTAATGAAGACCACCGAGTACTGACACACACATTCAGGATCAACATAACAATGAAACGTTCTCATCTTTGGGTTTTAAATCCGTGCTTGCTTGCCATGCTTTCTACCTCTGCGTGGGCGGAAGAACAAAAGGAAGAAGATATTGTGGTTTCTGCCAGCCGGGCACATCGCAGCGTGGCAGAGATGGCGCAAACCACCTGGGTTATAGAGCGGGCGGAAATTGAGCAGCAGGTTCAGGGCGGGAAAGAGATTAAAGAGGTGCTGGCCCAGCTGATCCCCGGCATGGACGTCAGCAGCCAGGGACGTACCAACTACGGCATGAACCTGCGCGGTCGCTCCATGATGGTGATGGTGGACGGCGTGCGCCTGAACTCGTCCCGCAGCGACAGCCGCCAGCTCGACTCTATCGATCCGTTCAACATTGACCGTATCGAAGTCATTTCCGGCGCCACCTCGCTGTACGGCGGCGGCAGTACCGGCGGTCTGGTGAACATCGTCACCAAAAAAGGCCAGCCGGAGACCGAAGTGGAGTTCCAGACCGGGGCAAAAAGCGGGTTTAACAGCCATAACGACCATGATGAGAACGTCTCAGCAGCCGTGAGCGGCGGCAACGACAACGCCTCTGGACGTCTGTCGGTCTCCTATCAGCGCTACGGCGGCTGGTATGACGGCAACGGCGACGAGGTGATTATCGATAACACCCAGACCGGCTTACAGTATTCCGACCGTATCGACGTGATGGGAACGGGCACCATTAACATCGACGATCATCAGCAGCTCCAGTTAACCACCCAGTACTACAAGAGCGAATCCGACGGCAAGCACGGCCTGTTCCTCGGAGAGAATTTCGCTGCGGTCACGGGCGATGCCAAAGCCTATAACAAAGACAACCTGAACTCTGACCGTATCCCGGGCACAGAGCGTCACCTGATCAACCTGCAGTACTCGAACACCGACTTCTGGGGGCAGGATCTGGTTGCGCAGATTTACTACCGTGATGAGAGCCTGACCTACTACCCGTTCCCGACGCTGAGCAAAGGCGCGGTGACCAGCATTGGCGCGTCCCAGCAGAAAACCGATTTTTACGGCGGCAAGCTGACGCTGAACAGCAAGCCGATGGATGACCTGACCCTCACCTGGGGTGTGGATGCCGATCACGAAACGTTCGACGCCAACCAGCAGTTCTTCGACTTAAGCAAAGCAGCGGCGAGCGGCGGCATGGAGCTGGACAACGCCTACAACGTGGGCCGTTACCCGGGATACAGCATTACCAACCTCGCGCCGTTCCTGCAAGCCAGCTATGACATTGACGCTATCACCCTGAGCGGCGGCGTGCGCTACCAGTACACCGAAAACAAGGTTGACGATTTTGTCGGTTACGCCCAGCAGCAGGCAATCGCCACGGGCAAAGCCACCTCCGCTGACGCGGTGCCGGGCGGGAAAACCGACTACAACAACTTCCTGTTTAACGCCGGGATCCTTGGACGTCTGACCGAACAGCAACAGCTGTGGTTTAACTTCTCCCAGGGCTTCGAAATTCCGGACCTGGCGAAGTACTACGGCTCCGGCACCTATCAGCTGGTCGATGGTCACTATCGCTTGCAAAACAGCGTGAACGTGAACGACTCAACGCTGGACGGTATTAAGGTCAATGCTTACGAGCTGGGCTGGCGCTTCACCGGCGATAACCTGCGTACCCAGGTGGCGGCCTACTACTCGCTCTCGGATAAAACCATCACCATCAACAAGAGTGACATGACCATCAACCTGGAAGACGACAAACGTCGTATCTACGGGATTGAAGGCCAGGTGGATTATTTCTTCACCGACAGCGACTGGAGCACCGGGGCGAACTTTAACGCCATCAAGTCCGAAACGCGTGAAAACGGGAAATGGGAGAAGCTGACGGTCGACAGCGCCAGCCCGTCGAAAGCCAGCGCATGGGTGAACTGGGCGCCGGGCGACTGGGCCCTGCGCGTGCAGAGCACACAAACCTTCGACGTGTCTGACGCCGACGGTAAGAAGATCGATGGCTATAACACCGTTGATTTCCTGGGCAGCTACGCCCTGCCGGTGGGCAAAGTCAGCTTCAGCGTGGAGAACCTGCTGGACAAAGACTACACCACCGCCTGGGGCCAGCGCGCACCGGGGCTGTATAGTCCAACCTACGGTGCACCGGGTCTTTATACTTATAAAGGCCGTGGCCGTACGTTTGGTCTGAACTACTCCGTTCTGTTCTGATCCTGCGCGCCGCCTGTCTGCGGGCGGCGCGATTTGCTGTGCAATTTGAAAGCAAATTTGCCATTAAATCATCGGTTTGCTGAAATTGTCGGCAAACGAAAAAAAACGGTGTTTTCCCCTTTGACAAGGCGCACGCAGGTCGATAATATGCGCCTCGTTCACACGATTCCTCTGTAGTTCAGTCGGTAGAACGGCGGACTGTTAATCCGTATGTCACTGGTTCGAGTCCAGTCAGAGGAGCCAAATTTGAAAAGCCTGCTTTTAAAGCAGGCTTTTTGCTTTTGTGGGTTCGGTAAATTTGCCGGGTGGCGGCTGCGCCTTACCCGGCCTACTGATTAGCGACTAAATCTGATAATCAATCGCCACCTCTTCCGGCTCCATCACCTGGCGTTTGATCTCATCCACGGACAGCCCTGCATTGCACAACTCGATAAATCGCCACACGTAGTTGCGCTGAAGCTGCCCGCGCTTTAGCCCCAGCCAGACGGTATTCGCGTCGAAAAGATGACGCGTATCCAGGCGCACCAGATTTCCGGCTTCATATTCTCCGCCAGACTGCTCGGCCACCAGGCCAATCCCCAGCCCTAACTCGACGTAGGTTTTGATCACGTCGGAATCCTGTGCGCTCAGCACCACGTCCGGTGTGAGCCCTTTACGCTTGAACGCTTCATCAATGCGCGAGCGTCCGGTAATGCCCTGCCGGTAGGTAATCAGCGGCCATTTGACGATCTCTTCCAGCGTCAAGGGCGAAACCTGATTCAGCGGGTGATCGGCGGGTAACAGCAGGCTGTGATGCCAGCGGAACCACGGGAACGCCACCAGCAGCGGGTCGTTGCTCAGCCGTTCACTGGCGATACCAATATCTGCCCCACCGTTATGCAGCAGCACTTCGATTTCCTGCGGCGTGCCCTGGATCAGTTCCAGACGTACGTCCGGGAAGATCTCACGAAATGCTTTGATGACGGTCGGAAGACTGTAGCGCGCCTGCGTATGGGTGGTGGCGATTGTCAGCACACCTGACGCGTCGTTGGTAAAGAGATCTGCCAGCCGACGAACGTTGCTGGCCTCGTTGAGAATGCGCTCAGCGATGGTCAGCAATGCCTTGCCTGGCTCCGTCATGCCCAGCAGGCGCTTGCCGCGACGGATAAAAATCTCAATGCCTAACTCCTCCTCAAGCTCGCGGATATGTCGGCTGACACCCGACTGAGAGGTGTAAAGCATGTTAGCGACCTCGGTCAGGTTGTAATCCCGCCTGGCCGCCTCACGAATAATTTTAAGTTGCTGGAAATTCACGATTCACTCCGGCGCATCTGACATAAGGCTATTGTTAGAGTCAGCCGGGCTGGAGAACAAATAATAAAAACCAGCATCTTATGCTTATTTGGAATATCAGCTGACCAGTTGCAGCTCGCGATTTTCCAGCGACGGCTTACTGACCAGAGACATCAGGATCTCTTTCACCGCCTGCGCCTGCGGTGACAGGGAGCCGCGCGCGGACATATTCAACGACAGCGGTAAGCTCATGGATGGCGTGGTGATGCGGGCCATCCAGCCATTCGCCGCGCTGCACAGTGAACGTGCGGCAGACTCGGGCAGTACCGTTACCCCCATGCCGCTGGCAATGGCAGCAGTCAGCGTGGAGATGGAATCAATCTCCCCGATAATCTTCGCCGTCAGACGGCGCAGCGAGAACGCTTCGTCAACGCGAACGCGCACGGCGCTGTAGTCGCGCGGCAGGAACAGGTTCATCTCTGCCACGGCGGTTAAATCAATGCTCTGGCCGGGGCAATCACGGGTCCCGACCAGATAAAGATCTTCCTTCAGCAGCGGCTGGCTGGTGATCCCGGCAACCGGTGAGCGATCGTACAACACCGCCATATCCAGCTGACCGTTGAGTAGTTTGTCATTGAGCACGGAACCACTGTTCTCATGCAGATAAACCAGCACTTCCGGTAGCTCCGCGCGCACCGCCTGAAGCAGCGGCATGGTTACCGACGATGCGGCCGTTCCCGGCGCCAGGCCGATGGAGACATTCCCGCTCAGGGTCTGACCTACGTTGTGCACGGCCAGTTGCGCCTGTTCGCACTGACGCAGGATCGTACGGGCATGGGTATATAAAATTTTTCCCGCTTCGGTAGGCGTTACGCCGCGCTTGGTGCGGATCAACAGTTGCTGGTCCATTTCGCCTTCCAGAGTCGCGACCTGCTGGCTCAGCGCAGGCTGCGCGATATGCAGCACTTCAGCCGCCTGGGTCAGGCTGCCGATATCGACGATTTTTACGAAGTATTTCAGTCGTCTTAAGTTCATGTTGCCCCCTGTTCGAAAATAGCGTGCCGGTAACGGCTGTGTTGTTAAACAGGTTTTGCAATATGGATGCCAGGTTTTGGCAGCGAATAAATATGTTTGCTAAGCGGCTGAAAATAAGGAAAGCCAATCGCTGGTGCCTGTTTTCAGACAGTGACAACGGATTCCGATCTGCCCCATTCGGGGTATATCTGCACAATAATGGTGCATTCCGTTGGCAAAAACGTCAGTTTGCTGTTTTTGTCAGCAAACAGTCTAAAGTCGGCGATCCATCCTTTGACAAGGCGTACGCAGGTCGATAATATGCGCCCCGTTCACACGATTCCTCTGTAGTTCAGTCGGTAGAACGGCGGACTGTTAATCCGTATGTCACTGGTTCGAGTCCAGTCAGAGGAGCCAAATTTGAAAAGCCTGCTTTTGAAGCAGGCTTTTTGCTTTTCTGCGTTTGGTAATTTTGTCGGGTGGCGCTCCGCTTATCCGACCTACGGTCCTGTAGGCCCGGAAAGCGCAACGCCACCGGGCATTGCAAGCCTCACCGGCATCCCCGACCGCCGTTCCAGCTCAGCGCCCGCCCCTTCACTTATCAGCTGCGTCCTTTGCGCGGCCGAAATGGGCAGCGGCACTTTTCGGGTTGATTCAAATTCCGCGCGATTGCGTGAAAGCGGCTCGTGAACCTCTACCCAGCGGCTACCATCCGGCTCGGTGGTCACTTTTACGGGCTGATCGATAAGCTGTACCAGCGTCCCCACCGAAACGTTATCGAACAGGTATTTGATATCGTTATTACGCAGGCGAATGCAGCCCTGGCTGACGCGCAGGCCAATGCCGAAATTTGAGTTGGTACCGTGGATCGCGTACAGCCTGCCGATATAAAGGGCATACAGCCCCATCGGGTTATCCGGCCCGGCGGGCACGAACGCGGGCAACGTTTTCCCCTCTTTCGCGTAAGCGCGTCGCGTGTTTGGTGTGGGTGACCAGGTTGGGCCTTCCTGCTTGCGCTCAACGGCGGTTACCCAGTTACGCGGCGTTTCGCGCCCGGCCTGACCAATGCCAATAGGCAGCACCTCAACCGTGTTGCTGCCGGGTGGATAATAGTAAAGACGCATTTCCGCGACGTTCACCACAATCCCTTCACGCACGGTTGGCGGCAGAATAAGCTGCTGCGGCACCACCAGCGCTGTACCGGCACGTGGTAAAAACGGATCTACCCCCGGGTTAGCTTCCAGCATATTGCTTAACCCTTGCCCGTGCTGCGCTGCAAACGCTTCGAGCGGCAGGGTATTGCCTTCAGGTACGGTGACAGTTATCGGCGCTCCCACCAGGCGGCTCCCCTCGGGAGGGAGTGGGTAGGTTACAGCAGATGCAGCGGGAACCAGTATACAAAGCGTAAAAACGAACGCGGCAAATCGAATCATAGTGTTCTGTACTCGGTCAAAGAGAAAGCCTGCCGGTGGGCAGGCTTAGCCTACTCATTCAGTTATCCTTTCGTCGTGCGCCATCTCCGGGTAAGGACTTTTTCCGCTTCAACAATCATGAACATTGCGAACCCGATCAGGAAGGTAATGATCCAGTAGCGGAACGGCAGCGCTTCGGTACCGAACAACATCTGCATAAATGGCGCATAGACGATCAGAAGCTGAAGGGCCAGAAGTACGCCGCTCACGATCCATATGCCCTTGTTAGCCAGCAGACCTTTACTCAGGGAGAAGCCGTCGGTGACGCGGCAGTTGAGCATGTAAAACCACTGGGCAGTGACCAGCGTTTGCAGCAACACGGTGCGGATGAACTCCGCCGAGTAACCGCGCGGTTGCAGCCAGGCCTCCAGCACAAAGGCGCTGATGGCAATCATCAGGCCGACAAACACCACGCGCCAGATGGCGTAACCGTCCATCACGTGCAGGTTAGACTTACGCGGCGGCCGGTTCATGATGTCCTTCTCACCCGCTTCAAACGCCAGACCAAACGACAGCGTTGCCGAGGTTGCCATGTTCATCCACAGGATCAGTACCGGTGTTAACGGGATCAGGTTCCCCGCCAGCAGGGCAATAATGATCAGAAGGGCCTGGGCGATGTTGCTCGGGATAACGAACAGAATGGTCTTTTTCAGGTTGTCGTAGACCCGACGCCCTTCATGGACCGCCCGGGCAATGGTGGCAAAGTTATCATCCGTTAACACCATATCGGCGGCTTCTTTGGTGACTTCAGTACCTTTGATCCCCATCGCGATGCCGACATCCGCCCGCTTCAGCGCAGGCGCATCGTTCACGCCGTCCCCGGTCATCCCGACCACTTCCTGCTTACTTTGCAGCGCCTGCACCAGACGGAATTTATCTTCCGGGCTGGTTCGGGCAAAGATATCGTATTTTTGCGCCGCCTCGCTCAGCTGGTGGTCGTCCATCGCCTCCAGTTCGCGCCCGGTAATGGCGCTCGCCGCGTTGCCAATACCCAGCATCTGACCAATGCTCATCGCCGTTTGTGGATGATCCCCGGTAATCATTTTCACGCGAATGCCCGCCTGCAAGCAGTCGGCAATGGCCGAAATGGCTTCCGGGCGCGGGGGATCCATCATGCCCGCAATGCCGAGCAGTATGACCCCCTCTTGCAGATCCGCATGTGTCAGCTCGCGCTGCCCGCTGGCGGCCGGTTTCCAGGCCGCAGCCACCATGCGCAATCCTTCGCGCGCATACTCTTCAATCTTCTCTTCCCAATAGTGCAGGTTGAACGGCTCCAGCCCGTTTTGAGTCTGCTGGTGCTGGCAAAGACGGAAAAGGACGTCCGGCGCACCGGTGATTAACATCACCTCTTCGTCGCCCAGGCGATAAAGGGTGGACATGTATTTATATTGCGAATCGAATGGGATTTTACTGCGCAATTCGGCGTCAATTGCCGGAAGCGGGATTTTTGCCGCCAGCACCTTCAGCGCGCCTTCGGTGGGCCCGCCGGTGATTTTCCATAGCCCCTGCTCATCTTTGATCAACTGACTGTCATTACAGAGATCGACGGTGCGCAGATAGCGCTCCAGCACAGACCCCTGGGTCACGGTTACCGGTGTTGGATCGTCAACAGGGTGAATATTGCCCACCGGCTCGTAGCTGTCTCCCTCCACGCGGTAGGTGGTGTCCGCGGTAATCACCGCTTTTACCGTCATCTCATTCATGGTCAGGGTGCCGGTTTTATCCGAGCAGATCACCGTCATCGCCCCCAGCGTTTCCACGGTAGGCAGCTTGCGAATAATCGCCTTGCGACGCGCCATCGCCTGCACGCCCAGCGAGAGAATGATGGAGATAATGGCCGGTAAACCTTCCGGCACCGCCGCCACCGCAAGGCTAATCAGCGACAGCACCAGCTCTGATACGGGCATATCACGGAAGATAAGACTGAAAACGAACAGCGCCAGCATCATCACCAGAATGGTGATAAAAATGGTCTTGCCGAGCTTGTCCATTTGCACCATCAACGGGGTACGGTGTTTTTCAATGTCCGACATCATCTGGTTGATATGGCCGAGTTCGGTCTCCCCCCCGGTAGCCACCACCAGCCCTTTTCCCCCGCCGGAGCTGACGGTGGTGCCAGAATAAAGCAGGTTGTAACGGTCGCCTAACGGCAACTCCCCGTGGAGCGCATCGCTGCTTTTCTCCACTACCGTGGATTCGCCGGTAAGAATAGCTTCTTCCACCCGCAGGTTGTGCGCCTCTATTACGCGAAGGTCGGCAGGAATGCGATCCCCGGCGCGTATCACCACGATATCTCCCGGCACCAGCGCTGTCGTCGGGATAGTTTCATGGTTGCCCTGCCGGATGACCACAGCCTCGCTGGAGAGCATATTACGAATGCTTTGCAGCGATTTCTCCGCATTGCTCTCCTGAATATGTCCAATCAGGGCGTTGATGATGGCCACCCCAAGAATGACAAACATATCCACCCAGTGTCCCATTATCAGCTTCAGCAGCGCCGCCGCCAGAAGGACGTAAATAAGGACATCGTTGAAATGGGCCAGAAAGCGCAGCCAGCCAGGTTTACCCGGTTTTTGCGGTAAGGCATTTTCACCGTATTTTTCCAGTCTGGCGGTGGCTTCTGCACTGGTAAGTCCGTCCAGGCTGGATTGGATATTTGTCAGGGTTTCATCAACGGTCTGTTGATAATACGGATGGTGAGGCTTTTCTGTTATCATCGTTCCTTCCTCGGGTTCTTTTCAGAAATCACCTTGCTTTCATGTCATTAACGAATAACGAAAACAGGAACATGTGCATAACGAACGATACTCGCCGCCTCTGACCCTAATAAATGGGTTTGAATATTGGGATTGCGCGACCCCACAATAATCGCGCCGGCGTTAAGTTCATCCGCCAGTTTGATTACCTCATCACGTATATTCCCGCTGCGAACATGTAGATGGACATTTGCTTCCGGCAGGCTGATTTTTTTTACCAGCGCGGCCAGTTTTTCTTTAGCATTATTAATCATATATTCATCCATCTTTCTCGCGTCTGCAATAAAACCGCGGGTCAGTTCCGCCGAGAACTTTGGCATAACGTACAGCAGATGGACATTACCCGATGCGCTTTGCGCCAGGAATTGGGCATGCTGTAGCGCTTTATCAGACAACGCTGTTTCGTATACATCCACCGGCACCAGAATCGTTTTATACATATCAAGCATCCTTTTTATAACCAACACAACAGTGAGTGAATCAGGAGAGATCGCATCAAACCCATGGGTACAGGCGTGAATGCCTTTTACGGAAAAAAGGAATGGATGCTATTAAACGTAGCACAGGAATATCAGGATGTTATTCAAAGGGGATACGCTATCGTATCGCTTGTTTCGCCTGAGTATGTCACGCCACTAATAATGGTTATTTAACATTTATTTATTCACCGACTATGCTCATAGTCAGACATGCAACACGTTCATTCTCATTATCCCGCGCCACCTTCAACCTCATGGAGGAATGCATGTACGGTTTAAGCCTGATTCGCCTTGGTTTGTTTATTGCGCTTGCCATTATCGCCAGCACAGCAATCGGTTTATTTACCTATGTGGTCGTCTCGGCCCTGGCGGAATAGTGCCACCCCAGCATTGATGACGAAATAAATAAAACAATTATTATCAGGGGAATACTGTGAAGCGCTACCTCTCTCTTCTGCCTGCTGTTTTATTGCTGCTGACGGCGTGCGACCCCAAACCCGACCGCGCCGCGCCCCTGCCAAAAATGGTAAAAGTCGCAGAGGTGGTGAAGGCCGGCAACGCGCAGCAGCGCGTATTTCCCGCGCGTATCGAATCCGGCGACGCCACCGATCTCGCGTTCAAACGTGCCGGGCAGATTGAGACCCTGGACATTCGCCAGGGTGCCGTTGTCAAACAGGGGCAACGGCTCGCCAGTCTTAACGATCGCGAAGCCCGGCAGCGTCTGAACGACAGGCAAACGGCGGCGACCCTGGCTCAGCGGCAATTCGACCGCTTCCAGACCCTGGCAGGACGCCAGGCCGTGTCGAAGGCCGAGATGGATGTCCAGCGCGCAAACCGCGATTCTGCAAACGCCGCGCTACAGATTGCTCGCGAGGAATTAAGCCAGATGACGCTCGTCGCCCCCTTTAGCGGGACAGCGGCCAGCGTACATGTGCGAAATCATCAGGTCGTCTCAGCCGGCCAGCCCGTCGTCACCCTGACCCGTACCGACCTGCTGGACGTGGTGTTCAGCCTTCCAGAGAACCTGTTTAACACCTTCGATATCCGCAATGCGCAGTACAAACCGGTAGTGAGGATCAACGCCCTGCCCGGTCGCGAGTTTACCGCTGTGTACAAAGAGCACTCAGGCAGTAGCGACAGCAACACATTGACCTGGCAGGTGATTTTAACCATGCCCCGCCCGGATGATTTTCCCGTCGTGGGCGGCGTCAGCGGAACGGTCACCATCAATTTAACCAACCTACCGGCGGGCGTGGGCAATGAGGCGCTGGTGGTGCCGGTTGAAGCGGTCTTTAACCCGGATAACCGCCCGCGCAATGAGCCACACGTCTGGGTGGTGACGGGCGAAGGCGATACGTTGCACCTGGAAGATCGTAAGGTCAGCGTCGGGCAAGTCAGCGCTGAGGGGGTCGTCATCGTCGGTGGGCTTAAGGCGGGTGAACGCGTGGTGGCCGCAGGTGTTGGGGAGTTACATCCCAACCAGCCGGTACGTATCTGGACGCGTGAACGGGGACTGTAATGGATATCTCTCGTCAGTTTATCAGCAACCCGGTTCGCGTCTGGCTGACTATTCTGCTGCTGGGCGTAGGTGGCATTATTGCCCTGTTGAACATCGGCAGACTGGAAGATCCGGCGTTTACCATCAAAACGGCGGTGGTAATCACTCATTATCCGGGCGCGTCGGCGCAGCAGGTTGAGGAAGAGGTCACCCTGCCACTGGAAAACGCGCTTCAGCAGTTACCTTACCTGGATAACGTCAGCTCCATCTCCTCCAGCGGCCTGTCGCAGATCACGGTCAATATAGCCTCGCGCTACCACTCAAATGCGCTGCCGCAAATCTGGGATGAACTGCGTCGCCGGGTGGGAGATGCCGCCCGACAGTTTCCACCGGGGGTAGTGACCCCGTTTGTGAATGACGATTTTGGCGATGTGTTCGGCTTTTTCTTTGCCATTTCCGGCGATGAATTCAGCAATCCGGAACTGGTGCGGTATGCCGAGCAGCTGCGCCGGGAGTTGGTCCTCGTGCCGGGCGTGGGCAAAGTGGCCATCGGCGGAGCCCTCACCCAGCAGATTAACGTGGACATTTCTCTGAGCAAAATGGCCGCGCGCGGGATTACGCTTAACCAGCTTTCTGCCCAGCTCAGCAGGCTGAACGTGGTTTCCAGCGCGGGAGAGATCCCCTCCGGTACTGAGTCAATTCGTCTGCATCCTACCGGAGAATTCGAAAGTATTGACGAGCTGGCCGATCTCATAGTGACCCCGCCCGGCGTTGGGGCGGCTACCCGCTTACGGGATATTGCCACCCTGTCACGTGGGCTGGATGCGTCCCCTGCCAGCATCTACCATGCCAACGGCAGAAAAGCCGTCACCATGGGCGTCTCCTTTATACCCGGCGTTAACGTGATCGACGTGGGACATGCCCTGGAGGCGAAGCTTGAGCAGATGTCAGCCGAGAAACCGGCAGGTATCCATATCGACCTGTTTTACGATCAGGCGGCGGAGGTCGGGCATTCCGTCAACGGATTTATCATTAATTTCCTGATGGCGCTGGCGATTGTCGTCGGTGTGTTGCTGATCTTTATGGGCTTACGCAGCGGGCTCATTATCGCCTTTTCCCTCGCGCTCAACGTGCTGGGCACGCTGCTGATCATGTATCTCTGGGGCATAGAACTACAGCGTATTTCACTGGGGGCGCTGATCATCGCCCTCAGTATGCTGGTCGATAACGCCATCGTGGTTGTCGAAGGGGTACTGATAGCCCGGCAGCAGGGCTCACCCCTGCTTAACGCCGTTAACGCGATTATTCGCCGCTCTGCGCTGCCGCTGCTGGGTGCGACGGTCATCGCCATCCTGGCTTTTGCGCCCGTCGGGCTGTCACAGGATTCCACCGGCGAATACTGTAAGTCGCTGTTTCAGGTGCTGTTGATTTCGCTGATGCTGAGCTGGTTCTCAGCCCTCACCATTACGCCGGTGCTGATTAAATGGTGGCTGTTTAAACATGACGCTGCACCGCCAGACGCCGACGAAACGGATCCCTACGACAAACGCATCTATCGGATCTACCGGGGTTTGCTCAATGCACTGTTACGGCGTAAAGCGCCAACGCTGATGGTGATGGCCGCACTGCTGGCTGCCGCCATCTGGGGCTTTGGCTCGGTGCGGCAGAACTTCTTCCCCTCATCCAGTACGCCAATTTTCTTTGTCGACCTCTGGCTCCCTTACGGGACCGACATTAACTGGACCGAGAAGATGACCGGCGATATCGAGAAAACCATTAACGGCCAGCCTGGCGTGGAAACTACGGTCTCGACGATTGGTCAGGGAAGTATGCGATTTATTTTGACCTACAGCGGACAGCGGCAGTACAGCAACTATGCACAAATCATGGTGAGAATGGACGACCAGCGTAACATCCCCGCCCTGACCCGCCACGTTGATGAGTACATCGCACGGAACTACCCGCAGGTTAATGCCAGCACGAAACGGGTGATGTTTGGCCCCTCCGGTGACAGCGCCATTGAAATACGTATTAAGGGCCCCGATCCGGACAGGCTGCGTCTGATCGCCAGCCATGTAGACAGTATTCTTACGCGCGATCCGGCGACGGACAGTGTCAGGAACGACTGGCAAAACCGCAGCAAAGTGATCCGCCCGCAGTACGTCACCGCGCTCGGACGTGAGCTTGGCGTGGATAAGCAAGACGTCGATAACGCCCTGGAGATGAATTTCTCCGGCAGCCGGGCGGGACTGTACAGAGAAGGAAGCGACTTGTTACCCGTGGTGGTGCGCCCGCCGGAAAGTGAGCGGCTGGACGCCAATCACCTGAATAACGTCCTGGTCTGGAGCCAGACCCGGCAGCAGTATATTCCGCTGAGCAACGTCGTCAGCGGCTTCGCGCTGGAGTGGGAAGATCCGCTGATCCTGCGTCGCGACCGCTCGCGCGTGCTGACCGTGCAGACCGATCCTGACCCGCTAAGCCAGCAAACGTCCGGCGATATTCTCGCCCGCGTGAAGCCGCAAATAGATGCCCTGCCTCTGCCCCACGGCTACAGCATCGAATGGGGCGGGGACGCGGAGAACTCCAGCGAAGCGCAGCAGGGGCTATTTACCACGCTGCCGCTCGGGTATCTGGTGATGTTTGTGATCACGGTGCTGATGTTCAGTTCGGTGAAAAACGCCGTCGCTATCTGGCTGACCGTGCCGCTGGCGCTGATCGGCGTTACGCCCGGTTTTTTACTTACCGGGATCCCCTTTGGCTTTATGGCACTGATTGGCCTGCTGAGCCTGAGCGGGATGCTGATCCGCAACGGCATTGTGCTGGTGGAAGAGATAGAGCAGCAGAAAGCGCAGCAGGATCAGCACAGTGCGATCGTTTACGCCGCCACGTCGCGCCTGCGTCCCATCCTGCTCACCGCCTTTACGACCGTGCTTGGCCTCGCCCCCCTGCTGCTGGATGTGTTCTTCCAGAGCATGGCCGTTGTGATTATGTTTGGGCTTGGGTTTGCTACAATCCTGACGCTGCTGGTACTCCCCGTAATTTACGCGTGTTTTCATCGTAAGGACGAAGCTGAACAACAATGAATGCGACAGGGCTTAACATCATCAAGACGCTGGGCTGTATGACGGCGGTCACCTTCTTCACCATCTACAACACCTGGGACCATTACGATTATGACTATCACTGGATACTCGGTTTTTTAACCTTCATTTCGACCATCGCCACGCCGTTGTTTTTTGTGGTTGCAGGGTATCTGGATGGGCAATCCCGACACGGCACGCGCTGGCAGCTGGATAAGATCAAAAGCCTGGTGATCGTCTTTCTGTTCTGGGTAACCATTTACTACCTGTGGGAGCCCTATCAGCGCGGATATCTGATCCAGCCTTGGTTCGTGTTCGCGTTTGTCGTGATTTACACTTTTCATCCGGCGGTGGAGTGGCTCAGCCAGCGGCGAACGCTGTTTTGCGGGGTGATTGCCACCCTGCTGCTTTTCTCATACGGGTACGATTTGCTGTCAGCCCTCTATCCTGATGTCCACGTGCTTTCATTGTCGCCGCAGTATCGCCTGTGGACGTGGCTGCTGTTTTATCTGACGGGGCAGCTCTTTTGCGATCCGCAGATTGCGGCGTGGATCGGCCGCAAAAATGTGGTCAGGGCAGCGGTGATTGCCATACCGTTTATCTATCTCTTCACGTGGTTTTACGAACGGCATTTCTTTTTTGCGCTATTTAAAGCGGACAGAAACGCCTTTATCCTCACCGGATCGCAAATCTACATCCTGATTATTGCCCTGGTGATTGCGGCCAACGGCGTACGTTTTCGCCGCAATGCGGAGTTTAAAGAGTCCGTACTGGCCGCCATTAGCAAAACGATGACCGGGGTCTATATCATGCACTACTCGGTGTTTCACCTGCTGACGGCGCTCATTCCGGTAACGTCCCTGAGCACCAAACTTGCTCTGATTGTGCTCACCTTTGTTACGTCGGTCCTGTTTTCGCTGCTGATCCTGTCCAACGCAGTGGCCAAAAAAGTGATCACCCTTTAAAAGCCCAGGCGCAGCCAGGCAAACAGCACGTTGCCGTTGTTGTAGGTTCCGGGAATATAGGTGAACTGGACGGTGACGCGCTTATATCCGGCAGAGAAAAGCGGGAAGATAAACGGCAGCGGGACATAGTTAGCAAAGTCGTCGCGCGCGGTGATCCCCGCGGCGGCTCCCAGACCCAGACGGAAATCTTTTGCGTTATCCAGATACCAGCCCTTTTCCCAGCCGTAGCCCATCGCGGGCTGCCACTCGTTATGTGAATCTTTAAACATCATGGCAAAGAGTGCGCTCCAGTTGCCCTCGTCGTTGTAGCGAGAAACGCCCAGTCCGCCGCCCCACGGCATTTCGTTGTAGTTATCCGTTTTCTCTTTGTCATACATAAAGCGGGCATGCCAGCTCAGAAACGGCAGGTAGAGATCGTAACGATCTGGCTGCTCCCAGGTCTGGGAAATATCGTCTGTTACCGCATCCCACCAGCGGTGGATGCGCTGTTCGCCGTAGACTTTTGGCTCCGCATGCAGCGGCGAAGCCACCAAAAACAGGACTACCCAGAGTGCAGGAAAGAGGCGTTGCATCGTTATTCCCTCAGCTTACGTCACACAGCGATCATTATTACTGTAAACCATTCAGCCCTAACCGGAGCCAAACAGGCTGATTTATATTGGGACCCGATAAGATGAAATTTATTGATTCTGCGCTTTCAGGAAAGATAAAAACGTTTTCTCAGGCCGTCTGTCGCGGTAGTCTCATACGTTCCGTCAATATGACGGCTGCAACGTGAGTGACCTTTTCTTATACCAATAATTAAAAATCAGTACAGACAGGACAACTATGGACTCCACCCTCATCTCCGCTCGCCGCAACGAGGAGACACCTTCGCTTAACCGCGCCCGCCGCGCCGCTTTAGGTAGCTTCGCAGGCGCCGTCGTCGACTGGTATGACTTTCTGCTCTACGGTATTACCGCTGCGCTGGTCTTTAACCGTGAATTCTTTCCTCAGATCAGCCCCGCCATGGGCACGCTTGCTGCGTTTGCCACCTTCGGCGTCGGTTTTCTGTTTCGTCCGCTGGGCGGGATAATTTTCGGCCACTTCGGGGACCGCCTTGGCCGTAAGCGCATGCTGATGCTCACCGTCTGGATGATGGGCATTGCCACCGCGCTGATCGGTATTTTGCCCTCCTTTGCATCGATTGGCTGGTGGGCCCCGGTGTTGCTGGTGACGCTTCGCGCCATTCAGGGCTTTGCCGTCGGCGGCGAATGGGGCGGCGCGGCACTGCTGTCCGTGGAAAGCGCGCCGAAGAACAAGAAAGCGTTCTACAGCAGCGGCGTGCAGGTAGGTTATGGCGTGGGTCTGCTGCTCTCCACGGGCCTGGTGTCGCTCATTAGCCAGCTCACGACAGACGAGCAGTTCCTGAGCTGGGGCTGGCGTATTCCGTTTATCTTCAGCATTGTGCTGGTCGTGGTGGCCCTGTGGATCCGTAACGGCATGGAAGAGTCGGCTGAGTTTGAGCAGCAGCAACGCGTAAAACCGGTCGCGAAAAAACGGCTGCCGGTGATGGAAGCGCTGGTGCAGCACCCTGGCGCTTTTCTGAAAATTATCGCCCTGCGCCTGTGCGAACTGCTGACGATGTATATCGTCACCGCCTTCGCCCTCAACTACTCCACGCAAAACCTCGGCCTGCCGCGGGAATTGTTCCTGAATATTGGCCTGGTGGTGGGCGGGATCAGCTGCCTGACCATCCCCTGCTTCGCCTGGCTGGCGGATCGCTTTGGCCGTCGACGGGTGTATATCACCGGGGCGCTCATCGGCACACTCAGCGCCTGGCCGTTCTTTATGGCGCTGGAGGCACAGTCGGTCTTCTGGATTGTCTTCTTCGCGATCATGCTCGCGAACATCGCTCACGATATGGTGGTCTGCGTGCAGCAGCCGATGTTTACCGAGCTGTTTGGCGCAAGCTACCGCTACAGCGGCGCGGGCGTGGGATATCAGGTGGCGAGCGTGGTCGGCGGCGGGTTTACGCCGTTTATCGCCGCCGCGCTGGTGACGTTCTCCGGCGGGAACTGGCATAGCGTGGCGATTTATCTGCTGGCAGGTTGCCTGCTTTCTGCTGCCACCGCCCTGTTGATGAAGGAAACCGCGCACAGCTGATCTCCTCACTTTTGTTTCACAGGCGTGTGACATACTATCGGTTATAGCCGCACACCTGTGGAACAAGGAGACAGACATGAATAATAAGGGCTCCAGCCTGACCCCGGCTCAGGCGCTGGAAAAACTCGACGCGCTGTATGAACAGTCCGTCAATGCACTGCGCAGCGCCATCAGTGACTATATCGAAACAGGGAAACTTCCCGATGAAAAGGCCAGAACCCAGGGCCTTTTTATTTATCCATCGCTCTCTGTCACCTGGGACGGCAGCGCCAGCAGCAATCCGAAAACCCGCGCCTATGCGCGTTTCACCCACTCCGGCTGTTACAGCACGACCATCACGCGTCCTGCGCTGTTCCGCCCCTACCTGGAAGAGCAGCTTACCCTGCTGTATCAGGATTACGGCGCGCATATCAGCGTTGAACCGTCCCTGCACGAGATCCCCTACCCGTACGTGATAGACGGCTCAGCGCTGACGCTGGATCGCTCCATGAGCGCGGGGCTGACCCGCCATTTCCCGACCACTGAGCTGTCGCAGATTGGCGATGAGACGGCGGACGGGATCTATCACCCGGCAGAGTTTTCACCGCTGTCGCACTTTGATGCCCGCCGTGTCGATTTTTCGCTGGCACGCCTGCGCCACTACACCGGCACCCCAGCCGAACATTTCCAGCCGTTCGTACTGTTTACCAACTACACCCGCTATGTAGACGAATTTGTCCGCTGGGGCTGTAGCCAGATCCTTGACCCGGACAGCCCTTACATCGCTCTCTCCTGCGCGGGCGGGATCTGGATCACCGCCGAAACCGAAGCACCGGAAGAGGCCATCTCCGACCTGGCGTGGAAAAAGCACCAAATGCCCGCCTGGCACCTGGTCACCGCCGACGGTCAGGGCATTACGTTGATTAACATCGGCGTTGGCCCGTCGAATGCGAAAACCATCTGCGACCATCTGGCGGTTCTGCGCCCGGACGTCTGGCTGATGATCGGCCACTGCGGCGGCCTGCGTGAAAGCCAGCTGATTGGTGATTATGTCCTCGCCCACGCTTATCTGCGTGACGACCATGTCCTTGACGCGGTTCTGCCGCCGGACATTCCTATCCCGAGTATTGCGGAAGTACAGCGCGCCCTGTACGACGCCACCAAAGAGGTGAGCGGCATGCCGGGTGAAGAGGTGAAGCAGCGCCTGCGTACCGGTACGGTCGTCACCACCGACGATCGTAACTGGGAGCTTCGCTATTCCGCCTCCGCCCTGCGTTTCAATCTCAGCCGTGCGGTCGCGATCGATATGGAAAGTGCCACCATTGCCGCGCAGGGCTACCGCTTCCGCGTCCCGTACGGCACGCTGCTGTGCGTGTCCGATAAACCGCTGCACGGCGAGATCAAACTGCCGGGTCAGGCGAACCGTTTCTACGAAGGGGCGATCTCAGAGCACCTTCAGATTGGTATTCGCGCCATCGATTTACTGCGTGCAGAGGGCGACAAACTGCATTCCCGCAAGCTGCGCACCTTCAATGAGCCACCGTTTAGGTGATACTAAGGACACAATATGCACACCACATCACCGCTTACGGCCCTGCGCCAGTGGCTACAGGACAATCAGCTCGACGGGATGATTGTGCCGCGCGCCGATGCCTGGCAGAGCGAATCTTGCGCACCGTATGATGCAAAGCTGGCCTGGCTGACGGGCTTTGACGGCTCGGCGGGGCTGGCGCTGGTACTGAAAGACAGAGCGCTGCTGTTTGTTGACGGACGCTATCAGGTTCAGGCCCGCGTACAGGTCAATCTCCACGAGGTGGAGATCCACCATCTGCACAACGAGCCGCTGGCCGAGTGGCTGGCGAAAAACGTTGCGGCCGGCACGCGCATCGGCTTTGATACGCTGCTGATGACCAATGCAGAGTTTACGCGGCTCTCGGCCACGCCGTGCGAACTGGTACCGCTCGCGCGCTCTCCGTTCGATACCCTCTGGGTTGACCGCCCTGCCGCCCCCGCAGGGCTTATCCGCGAGATGCCTGTAGACATCAGCGGCGAAAGCAGCGCCGCCAAACGCCAGCGCGCCGCCGCCGTGCTTGCAGAGCACCGCGCGGATTATCTGGCCGTTACCCTGCCGGACAATATCGCCTGGCTGCTGAACGCGCGGGGCTCAGATATCCCCTTTTGCCCGGTGCCTCTGTCGTTTGCCCTGCTGAGCCGCGAGGGTGCGGTGGAATGGTTTGTGGATGATAGCAAGTTGAATTCGCTGCCGGATGCCGTGCGGAACGCCTTCACGATTGCGCCTCAGGAGGCCTTTATCCCGCGCTGTAGGCAGCTTGCGCAGGGTAAGCGGGTCATGATCGATCCCGATTCCGCACCGGTGGCGTTACGCTTTGCGGTTGAACCTCAGGGGGAAATTATCTGGCAGACCGACCCGATCACCCTGATGAAAGCTACGAAAAACCCGGTGGAGCTGGCGGGCTATCGTGAATGCCATCACCAGGACGGTGCGGCATGGGTGAATTTCCTGGCCTGGCTGAGCCGGGAAGTTCCTCAGCGGGCCGCGTCGGGAATGCCGCTGACCGAGCTTGACGTGCAGGCGAAACAGCTTGCGTTCCGCCTGCAACAGCCTGGCTTTGTCGAGCCGAGTTTCGCCACCATTTCCGCTTCCGCGAGTAACGCGGCGATGTGCCATTACCACTCAAGCGAGGCCAGCAACAAGCCCATCGGCCACGACCACTTTTACCTGAATGATTCCGGGGGGCAGTACCGAAACGGCACCACGGACGCGACGCGTACCCTGGCCTGGGGAAAGGTCGATCCACAGCAGCGTTTGCACTACACCGCAGTGCTTAAAGGCTTCCTGTCGCTGATTACCCTTCAGTTCCCGTCCGGCACTCAGGGGCACCAGTTGGATGCCTTTGCGCGCCGTCCGCTGTGGGAGTTGGGACTGGATTACGACCACGGCACCGGGCATGGCGTAGGGCATCAGCTTCTGATCCACGAGAACCCGCACCGTTTTGCGCAAAAGGTCAACCCGTGGCCGCTGGTGGCGGGCAATATTATGACCATTGAGCCGGGTTACTACCTGGGCGATAGCCACGGTATTCGCATTGAAAACCAGGTGGAGATTGTCGAAAGCCGTCCGGGATTTTGTAAGTTTGCCTCGCTGACGCTGATCCCAATCGATTTAAGCCAGGTGGAGCTGCATCTGTTGAGCGAGTCAGAAAAACAGTGGCTGGATGAGTACCACCAGCAGGTACGAGAGGCGCTTTCACCCCGGGTGGACAGCGATGCGCGGCCGTGGCTGGTGGAGGCAACGGCGCCAATTCGTGTGAACGGATAGTGCGGCTTTTGCCGGGTGGTGGCTTCGCCTTACCCGGCCTACGATTCGATGTTTTTGTAGGTCGGGTAAGCGGAGCGTCACCCGACAATTTTACTGAACGCAGAAAAGCAAAAAGCCTGCTATAAAAGCAGGCTTTTCAAATTTGGCTCCTCTGACTGGACTCGAACCAGTGACATACGGATTAACAGTCCGCCGTTCTACCGACTGAACTACAGAGGAATCGTGTGAACGGGGCGCATATTATCGATGCGCCCTGAGGATGTCAAAGGGTGAATGCAGATTTTCAATCGTTTGCCGATTTATTCTCCACTTCGCACATTTGTCAGGCACTTGCCGTTTCCGAAACCTCCTGCTCCGGTTTTTTTCGCGGATATTTCCACAGCCAGCGTCCGCTCACCATGCGCCAGTAGAACAGCGCCCCGCGCACGGCCCAGTCAAGGAACATCCCCAGCCAGACGCCGACAACGCCCATACCTAACATTACCCCCAGCGTGTAGCCCGCCACGACGCGGCAGCCCCACATGCCGAGCATGGAGACCCACATCGCAAACCGGGCATCGCGCGCGCCTTTCAGCCCGGCAGGAAGTACCCAGGACGCGGCCCAAATTGGCATAAACGCCGCGTTGAGCCAAATCAGCACCTTCACGACCTCTTTCACGTCATTTTCGTGCGTATAGAACGAGGCCATTAGCCCGGCTAAAGGCGCAGTTCCCCACGCAATCGCCGTCAGTCCAATGGTTGAAAGCCAGAAGACATGCCGAAGCTGCCGTTCCGCCTGCCCTATCTGCCCCTTTCCGAGGCGTCTGCCGGTGATGATCGTCGACGCCGATCCCAGTGCGTTTCCGGGCAGGTTAATGAGCGAGGCGATGGAGAAAGCAATAAAGTTGCCGGCGATGACGTCTGTTCCCATCCCGGCAACAAACATCTGCGTCAGCAGTTTCCCACCATTAAACAACACGGATTCGATGCTGGTCGGAATCCCGATCCCCATCACTTCCCAGATAATGGCGAAGTTAAGCGGACGGAAATAGCTTTTAAGCGTCAGGCGCAGCGATGGCGTAATTCCCGCCATCAACACGCCGATTATCGCCGCCGCACCAATATAGCGGGAAATGGTCAGCCCTAATCCCGCGCCGACAAAGCCCAGCCCCTCCCAGGAAAAGACACCGTAAATCAAAACGCTGCTGATAATGATGTTCAGGATGTTCATGCCGCCGTTTATTAACAGCGGAATTTTGGTATTCCCTGCTCCACGAAGCGCACCGCTACCAATCAGCGCGATGGCAGCCGCCGGATAGCTCAGCACCGTCATTTCCAGATAGGTGAGCGCCAGATCCTTCACTTCACCTGTCGCTTCACCTGCGACGATGTCGATAATTTCTTTGCCGTAATAATGGATAACCGCCGCAAGGATGATCGAAAAGAGGGTCATGATCATCAGCGACTGTCTGGCCGCCTCCCGGGCGCGTTTTGGATCAAGTTTCCCAAGACTAAACGCCACCACTACCGTTGTACCGAGATCGATAGCGGCAAAGAAGGACATCACAACCATGTTGAAACTGTCCGCCAGCCCTACCCCGGCCATGGCTTCTTTACCGAGCCAGCTCACCAGGAAGGTGCTTAACACCCCCATCAACAGGACGCAGGTATTCTCCAGGAAAATAGGCACAGCAAGGGGGGTGATTTCACGCCAGAACAGAACTCGATAACTCTTACGTTTTGCATACCAGGGCGTGCGCATAATCGCCTGGCGCAGGGGTGCGGTGACGTTCAAAATGGGCCTTAACGAGAAAGTTGAAACTCCATTTCAAATGATGGGGCAGAAATGCGTATCCTGCAAAGTATTTTCCATAAAATTATGTTTGGATTTACAACAAAATGACGACAGAATCATCAAACAATCACTTTTGCCTGAGATCAGGTTTGACAAAAGTTTTTTCGCCGCTAAGATAAGCCTCCACAACGATTCCTCTGTAGTTCAGTCGGTAGAACGGCGGACTGTTAATCCGTATGTCACTGGTTCGAGTCCAGTCAGAGGAGCCAAATTAAAAAAGCCTGCTTTTAGAGCAGGCTTTTTGCTTTTTTGCGTTCGTGAAATTGTCGGGTGGCGGCTTCACCTTACCCGACCTACGTGATAACAGTACTGTAGGCCCGGTAAGCGCAGCGCCACCGGGCAACAGAGTGTGCGATTACTCGCCTTTAGCGTCGACGTTTTTGATTTCGCCCATCACTTTCAGCTTTTTGGAAATGTCGCGACGCTCTTTGGACAGCTCAGCGTTTTTGATGATGTAGTCATCAACGCGATCTTCATAATCGCTCTTCATGCTGGCGATGATGCCCTGAATGGCTTCAACGCTCATACCTGGCTTGATGTAGTCGCTCAGGTTGTCCAGCAGCAGGACACGTTTCTGGTTGTCACGGATCTTCTTCTCTACGTCCTGGATTTCGCGCTGTAGCTTGTTTTTGCGGCGGAACAGGCGGACGAACTCCAGAACATCCTGGAACGAAGGCTTGGTAGTTTCCATTTTTACACCCCTGATAATGTGAGATTCGGATTCGTTAAAGCAACCGTTTTAACAGACAGCGGCTGCGAATGACAATGAGTATATCGTTTAAAACCATCATAACCCTAATTGTTGCTGAATCGAAGCAGCAGGCATCACATACGCTTTTTATTTGCGCAGTGCCCGGCAAATCAGCTGCGATAACAACTCCAGCTGTCGCGCCAGCTCCATACTCAGCCAGACATAGCCGTGGATGGGCGTTTCCGACACATTGTCGCCCTGACGCTCATTCATCAGCTGTTTGAGCTCGATGACGATGTCATTCAGCCGCTCGCTGTTCGCCCGTATCGGCTGTGGGTTACCTTCGTAAAGTGCATGAGCGATGGTCAGCAGGGTTTGTTGCGTCATCTGCTGCGTCTCTTTCAGCGTATGCGCGTTGAGCATCAGAAGATGGCTGGGGCGTGAGGCCCAGTGGGCATTGATTTGCAGTTCAAGCATACAGACCAGATTACGGCTGACCGTTTGAATGGCTTCAAAAATGGCTTTCTGGATATGCGTCTCTTTGCTTGCCGGGGTAATTAACCCGCGCATTTTGACCACATCATTAAGGATTTTTTGCAGGTGCTTTTCCAGCCGCGGACGCTCAATCAGATTCGGTGAAAACCCGGCCTGGTAAACCCGGTTAAATGCCGTGACGTAGTTTGCCATCTGAATGCGCCAGTGCAGGAAGGCGCGCTGCGGCCAGATGCCGGTAAACAGCATGGCGAGCAACGAGCCGAGGATCACGTCCCCGCTTCGCCACAATGCGGTGGTCATATCGCCCGCCGGTGCGCCGACCACAACGGCGAGCGTAATGCCAATCAGCAGCGCCTGATACGGTTTCTTGCCGAGGGCCAGCCATCCGCAAAGAAACATCGCCACCGCGCACCACAGTAACATGAACGGAAATGAAATTAGCTCCAGCTTCAGGGCGATAAGCCCAAGCGCCGAGCCTAAAACGGTACCGCCTATGCGTTCGAAAGCGCGAGGGACCACGTTCCCCCAGAATGAGATCGGCCCCATCACCACCACCAGCGTGATCAGCGGCCACGTTCCTTCCGGGATATCCAGCAAACGAACCAGTACGAAGGTCAGCACAAACGCCAGCGCAATGCGGCAACCGTGCACCACGCGATAATGTTTGTATAACCGAATTTCAAAAGGGGTTAATGACTTGTCGGGGCGCACACCCGTCTCCAGCTCTACGGCAAACCACAATTGTACTGTGTTTTCAGCCGGGTGGATCGCGCCCGGCTGAAAAACCCTGCGTTTCGCAGGATTATCCCACTTTGTGCTCTACCGGTACAAACATCTCAATATCCCAGTAGCCGTCAGCATTGCCATCGTTCAGATAGCGTTCGAAGCAGGGTTTTGGCGCAATCTGGAATTTGCTGTCTTCCAGCAGGGAGTTGAAGAACTGATACCACGGGGTGGCGAAATCATGATTTTCGACGCGCGCGGCAGCAATAGCATACTCTCCGGCAGCAATTTCGGTCAGCATTACCCCTTCGCTGTTATCAGGGATAGTGAAATCGTCCGCTACCGTTACGGCGGTAACGCAGCGAAGCTTTTCTGCCGGCACGTCATCCGGATTGTCATAATAAACGGCCACCCACTCCTGCGGCTGAATATGACGTCCATCTACCCACATAACCAGCTGTTCAAATCCCTGCTTGACCGTCTTTTCCCACGGCCCCACGAGATGAAAGCCAGCGATCGTACGTTTCTGTTGCTGCCTGATGCTGTAGTCCATGCTGCCTCCGCTTATTACTGTATATATATACACTATAAAGCAGAATCGAGATTATCGGCAAACCAGGAGTGTTTATTATGTGAGCAGACTCGCAACACTGCCAGTCTGCCCGAAAAGGTTAGAGTTTATGATGCAGATAATCGCCGAGGCGGGAGAAAAGGCCGCCCTTTTCAACGCGCTCCAGCGTAACCAATGGCCAGTGCGCTACCACCTTGTCACGATCGTACAGCTGGATCTCCCCTACCCGCTGATGCGCGGCGATCGGCGCTTCCAGCTCTTTTTTATCCATTACATATTTCGCCTTGATGTTCGGCACTTCTGTTTTGGGTAATGCCAGCCAGAAATCCTGATCCGTGCCCAGCGCGATCTGCTCTTTATAGCCATACCAGATGCGTTCGGTTCCCACTTTTTTGCCGTTATGCAGGATCTGCACCGTATCGAAATTTTGCTGTCCCCAGTGGAGCAGCTTGCGCGCCTGATCTTCACGTCCTTTCGGGCTGTCTGCCCCCATCACCACCGCAATCAGTCGACGCTGACCATCCACTGCGGAGGCGATCAGGTTAAAGCCCGCGCCCGAGGTGTGTCCCGTTTTCAGACCATCCACGTTCATGGTCTTATCCCACAGCAGGCCGTTGCGGTTCTGCTGAGTGATGCCGTTCCAGGTCAGACTCTTCTCGCTGTACATGTGGTAGAACTCAGGCTCGCCGTGGATGATGGCGCGGGAAAGCACGGCGAGATCGTAAGCGGAGCTGTGCTGACCCGGTGCATCCAGCCCGTGTACGGTTTCGAAGTGGGTATCGCGCAGATTCAGCTTTTCAACGTAGTCATTCATCATCCTGACGAACTGCGGCTGACCGCCCGCCACGTGATCCGCCAGCGCCACGCAGGCGTCATTGCCGGAATCAACAATCAGGCCGCGGCTGAGATCGCGCACAGAAACCCGATCGCCCTGCTTCAGAAACATCAGAGACGAACCGTCAAAGACCGGATTGCCTTTTGCCCAGGCGTCACGTCCGACCGTCACAATGTCATCGGGGCTGATGCGGTGGCTATCAATGGCACGATCGACAACGTACCCCGTCATCAGTTTGGTCAGGCTCGCCGGATTACGCTGCTGATGTTCGTTGCCCGCCGTTAAGATTTGACCCGTGGTGTAATCCATCAATACCCAGGATCCTGCCTGGATGGCAGGCGGCTGAGGTGAAAAATCCAGCGGCTCGGCAGCTAGCGCGGATGAAATACTCGAAGCGAGTAAAGAAACAGCAATAAACAGACGGCGTTTCAACGGTATATCCTCAGGTCAGTAAAAATCGATGACCTTTTTACGGGAGTTCTGATGTCGTTACCTGCCTTAATTGCAAAAAAATGTGACAGCACGCAGATTTTTTCGGAACAAATCTCGCAAATTTCTTGCCTGAAGGTGCTTTTTATTCGGACTGCTCACCCCAATCGTTTACCATAGAGACGTCAATTTTTAACAGGATGAGATTACTGGTGTCTGACTCTGCCGCGCGCCCGACTTTTTTGTTCCACGATTACGAAACCTTTGGTACCCATCCGGCGCTGGACCGACCGGCGCAGTTTGCGGCTATCCGAACCGATGACGAATTTAACGTTATCGGCGAACCCGAGGTGTTTTACTGCAAGCCCGCCGATGACTATCTGCCGCAGCCAGGCGCGGTGATGGTGACGGGCATCACGCCTCAGGAAGCGCGGGATAAAGGCGTTAGCGAAGCAGAATTTGCCCGTCGCATCCACGACCTGTTCACGGTGCCCAATACCTGCGTGGTGGGTTACAACAACATCCGTTTTGACGATGAAGTGACGCGCAATATCTTCTACCGCAACTTCTACGATCCCTATGCCTGGAGCTGGCAGAACCGCAATTCGCGCTGGGATTTGCTGGATATCATGCGCGCCTGCTATGCGCTGCGCCCGGAGGGAATTAACTGGCCGGAGAACGACGACGGCTTGCCGAGCTTCAGGCTCGAGCACCTGACGCGGGCCAACGGCATCGAGCACAGCAACGCCCACGACGCGATGGCAGACGTCTACGCGACCATCGCTATGGCGAAGCTCGTAAAAACCGCGCAGCCGCGCCTGTTTGAGTATCTGCTGAGCCATCGCAGCAAGCAAAAGCTGATGACGCTGATTGACGTGCCGCAGATGAAACCGCTAGTGCACATTTCAGGGATGTTTGGCGCGTGGCGCGGGAACACAAGCTGGGTGGCGCCGCTTGCCTGGCATCCAGACAACCGTAACGCTGTCATCATGGTGGATCTTGCCGGGGATATCTCGCCGCTGCTTGAGCTCGACAGCGACACCTTACGTGAACGGCTTTATACGCCGAAAGAGGCGCTGGGTGACCTGCCAGCCGTACCGGTAAAACTGGTGCACATCAATAAATGCCCGGTGCTTGCGCAGGCCAACACGCTGCGCCCGGAAGACGCCGACCGGCTGGGGATTAACCGTCAGCACTGCCTCGATAACCTGAAAGTGCTGCGCGACAACCCGCAGGTGCGCGAGAAAGTCGTCGCCATTTTTGCCGAAGCAGAGCCGTTCGTGCCGTCTGAGAATGTGGATGCGCAGCTTTATAACGGCTTCTTCAGCGATGCCGATCGCGCGGCGATGAACATCGTGCTGCAAACCGACCCGCGTAATCTGCCCGCGCTGGATATCACCTTTGCGGACACGCGTATTGAGAAGCTGATGTTTAACTACCGTGCGCGCAACTATCCAGGCTCGCTGGATGAAGCAGAGCAGGAGCGCTGGTTACAGCATCGGCGCAACGTGTTTACGCCTGAGTTTCTTAATAGCTATGCCCAGGAGCTGGAGATGCTTTACGGCCAGTATGAAGGGAATGCTGAGAAACAGGCGCTGCTGAAAGCGCTGTTCCAGTACGCGCAAGAAATTGTCTGAGTAGCGGGTACAAAAAAGCCGGAGGCGATGTCTCCGGCTTTTTTTTTGCCCGGTGGCGCTTCGCTTACGCGGGCCTACGGTGTAGAAGTCCGTAGGTCGGGTAAGGCGAAGCCGCCACCCGACACAGTCTTACGCGACGTCTTCGTACTGAGGAACCGGGTTGCGGAAGCTCTTCGTTACGCAAGCCAGGTAAATCAGACCGATTGCACCCCAGATCAGACCCAGAACCATTGAGCTCTCTTCCAGGTTGATCCACAGGGCGCCCACCGTCAGGGCACCACACACTGGCAGCAACAGATAGTTGATGTGATCCTTCAGCGTCTTGTTGCGCTTCTCACGGATCCAGAACTGCGAAATCACGGAGAGGTTAACGAAGGTGAACGCCACCAGCGCACCAAAGTTAATCAGCGCAGTGGCCGTTACCAGGTCGAACTTGATTGCCAGCAGGGCAATCGCGCCCACCAGCAGCACGTTCCACGCCGGGGTACGCCATTTCGGATGCACGTAACCAAAGAAGCGAGTTGGGAACACACCGTCACGGCCCATCACGTACATCAGACGAGAGACGCCCGCGTGCGCTGCCATACCGGATGCCAGTACGGTGACGCTGGAGAAGATCAGCACGCCCCACTGGAAGGTTTTACCCGCCACGTACAGCATGATTTCAGGCTGCGATGCATCCGGATCTTTAAAGCGAGAGATATCCGGGAAGTACAGCTGTAAGAAATAAGACGCACCGATGAAGATCAGGCCGCCAATCAGCGCGGTCAGGAAAATCGCTTTCGGGATCACGCGCTCGGCATCTTTGGTCTCTTCAGACAGAGAAGAGATACCGTCGAAGCCCAGGAACGAGAAGCACAGGATAGTCGCCCCGGTGATCATCGGCACAACGTGCGCACCTTCAGACCAGAACGGACGGGTGCTGGTCAGCGTACCTGCGCCTTCACCGTGGGAAACGCCGTAGATGATCAGCCCAACGATAACCGCAACAATCCCCATCTGAAGGATCACGATCAGGGTGTTGAAGTTAGCCACGGTCTTGATGCTGCGCAGGTTAGAGATGGTCATAAAGGCCACCAGCGCCACAACGAAGATCCACGACGGTACGGAAGGTACCAGCGCTTCGAAGTAAATTTTTGCCAGCAGAATGTTGATCATCGGCATGAACAGGTAGTCCAGCAGTGATGACCAGCCCACCATAAAGCCAACAGCCGGGCTAATGGATTTCTGAGCATAGGTGTACGCAGAGCCAGCGGACGGGAAACGGCGAACCAGTTTACCGTAGCTCAGCGCTGTAAAGAGAATGGCGACCAGCGCAAAGGCGTACGCCGTTGCAACGTGACCGTCAGTAAGGCCTGATACGATACCGAATGTATCGAACAGCGTCATCGGTTGCATATAGGCAAGGCCCATCATAACAACCGGAATCAACGTAAGCGTTTTACGTAATTCCACGCGAGAGGTGTTTGGAGTTGCGTTATGCGACATAGTTATTCTCCTTTACGGTGATAACCGCCACGTAAGCGAAAAATTGCCCCATTTCTTTCTTCCTCAGCGACAACAACTGTCGGATTTTAGTAAATATCTATCCGGTACGAAGCCCGGCCTCTTGGTTTTTAGTTTCGTTTCGTACATGCAAAAAAAAATAACCGACGCCTTTTATATCGTCGATTATTCATTTGTTTGCAGCGGCGGCATTTTGCCCTATTCCAGATACAAAAGGCAATACATTGAGAAACCTGCCCATAAATTAATTTTACTAACTGGTTGATTTCCCATCATCTGCCTGAGTGTAAACTGTCGCGATAGCACTATTTGCTAAAATTTCGTCTCGCCACCAGGCGCTGGCAAGCCCGGCGGTCTGTTCATTCCAGCCCACCCATACCGATTCGTTACTGCTCTGCGCTAAAACCTGTTTTTCCACCAGCGCGCCGCTTTCAATAAAGCGCTGTGCTAAATAGCGGGGAAGGTAGCCGCACCCCAGGCCGCTTATTTGCAGTTCCAGCTTGGTTTTAAAATCAAAAACGGTGATGGCCTCCTGCTCATCCAGAAGCTGCGATGAAATGCCGCACTCGGGGCGGGAGCTGTCTCCCACCACAATGGCGCGATGGTTTTTAATGACGCGTCTTGAAACAGGCTCCGGTTCATTCGCCAGCGGGTGGTGAGGCGCAACGGCAAAGATCTGCTCCAGAACGCCCAGCCGGGCGAAACCAAATTCACTCAGCTGAGGAGGCTCATGCAGCGCTCCAACGATGATATCCGCCCTGCCCTGCGTTAAGGCGTCCCACGAGCCGCCCAGCACGCCGTTGATAAAAACCAGCCGCGTGACGCTATGGCGCTGATAGAACGCCTCAATAAGCGGGGTAAGCAGCGAAAAAGGGAATGTATCATCAACCCCAATCACCAGCTCATTTTCCCAGCCCTGGTGAAGTTTGACGGCCTGTTTTTCCAGTTCGCGAACCGTATGCAGCACGTCACGCCCTTTTTCCAGCAGCATCTGCCCTGTACGGGTGAAACGCGCGCGATGGCCAGTGCGGTCAAGGATTTGAATATTAAGATCGCTCTCGAGCTTTTGCACGGTGTAGCTCAGAGCCGAAGGGGTTTTATAGAGCTTCGCCGAGGCGGCGGCAAAGCTCCCCTCTTTTTCCAGCGCATCCAGAATAACAAGAACATCCAGCAGCGGTTTCATCTTCGCCCCCTTGCGGTGTGCGATGGCCTCCGCCGGCGCAATTATTCCATGGGCATAACCAGCGGATCGGGATACTGATATTCAAATCCCAGTTCATGGCAAATACGATTGCCATCAATAATTTTGCCTTTGCGCTCCCCCTGCGCCTCACTGAACACCGGCGGCGCCAGACCAAGCTGGCGCGCCATCAGCGGATAAAAGGTGCTGCGTGGCGGATGCGAAGGCGCACATATATTATAGATGTGCCCCCCTTTCGGAGCCTGTAAAAGCAGCTCTATTGCACCGATAACATCTTCAAGGTGTACAAGGTTAACGCCGTGCTGACCATCCGGCGCGGATTTACCGGCAAAGAAGCGTCCCGGATGACGCCCCGGCCCCACCAGCCCGGCGAGGCGTAAAATATCCACCTGCGTGCCAGGCAGATTGTGCAGCCAGTCTTCCAGCTCTTTCAGTACCCGTCCGCTGGCGGTTACCGGACGGCGCTCGGTGTTTTCTTTCGCCGTACCGTCGATATCGCCATAGACGGAGGTCGAGCTGGTGAAAATGATACGCGGAATATGGTGCGCCAGGGCGCTGTCGACAATCTCCTGCACCGCCTGCAGGTAAAACGTCTCGCCCGGCCCGCTGCGCCGCGCCGGTAAGGTAATGACCAGCGCGTCCACATTCATCAGTTCATCCAGCTCGTCGGTATCGCAGATAAGCTCGGGTTCGAGACGCAGCTCGACACCATCAATGCCGCACATGCGCGCCGCCTCAACCCCGTCCCGCGTGGTCTTACTCCCTGTCACCTGCCAGCCTTTCGCGGCTAATGACATCGCCAGTGGCATTCCTAACCACCCTAATCCGACAATCGCGACCTTTTTCATGACATTCTCCGCTTAACGACGCCTGTTATAAGGCTACGCCAGCCTTATGGAACGCACAATTCATACCATCAATATGAAATGAATTAATGATCAAAAAAAGCCCTTGCTTTATGGCGTACAACTGGTTTAGGTTAAAAGACATCAAATGCATAAGCATTCAACGAGAATTTATATGACACGCGTTCCTTTTAAAAACCACCATCATCACCATCATCCTGACTAGTCTTTCAGGCGATGTGTGC